>Ga0307509_10003190_pt1 | contig 25358 bp, 24 predicted proteins | sample 10_EM_MG_FD_202245 | JGI IMG/M metagenome (GOLD analysis project Ga0307509, IMG submission 202245) | Populus trichocarpa ectomycorrhiza microbial communities from riparian zone in the Pacific Northwest, United States - 10_EM | ecosystem: Host-associated > Plants > Roots > Unclassified | place... | reverse complement strand
CGAGGCCGATACGCGCGGCGCCCGCGCGCTCGCAATGGCCGCGCAGGATGATCGTGTCGCCGTCCTGCATGAACGTGCGCTCCTCGCCGTTCGGCAGCTTCACGGTCTGCTTGCCGCCAAGCGACAGCTCGAGCAGCGAGCCGCCTTGCTCCGGCGTTGGGCCCGACAAGGTGCCCGAGCCGAACAGGTCGCCCGCCTGCAGATTGCAGCCGTTCACGGTGTGGTGGGCGACGAGCTGCGCGAGCGTCCAGTAGGCGCTCTCGGCCACGTTGGATTGCGACAGCTTCACCGCCGCCTCGCCGGCCGCGCGCATCTTCGAAGTCTGCAACCAGACGCTCAGTGCGATGTCGAACGCGCCTTCGCGGCGGTTCGCGGCGCTGTCGAGATACGGCAGCGGCTGCGGGTCGCCCGCCGGCCGCGTGAACGCGCGGCGGTAGGGCGCGAGCGCCTCGAGCGTCACGACCCACGGCGAGATCGTCGTCGCGAAATTCTTCGCGAGAAAGGGGCCAAGCGGCTGGTACTCCCAGGCCTGAACATCGCGCGCCGACCAGTCGTTGAGCAGGCACACGCCGAATAGATGTTCCTCGGCATCATGGATGCCGATCGGCTCGCCGCGTACGTTGCCCGGGCCGATCAGCGCGCCGAGTTCGAGTTCGTAGTCCACGCGCTGGCTCAGGCCCAGCACCGGCGCATCGGCCGTACCCTTGAGCTGGCCATGCGGACGGCGAAAGCTCTGCCCGCTGACGCCAATCGACGAGCCGCGGCCGTGGTAGCCGATCGGCACCCACTTGTAGTTCGGCAGCAGCGGGTTGTCGGGGCGGAAGAGCTTGCCGACGGTGGTCGCATGGTGGATGCCGGTGTAGAAGTCGGTGTAGTCGCCGATCTGGCAGGGCAGCGTCATCTCGACGGCGGCCTGCGCAATCAGCGCGGCCTGCCACGCCGCTTGCTGTGCGCTGCCTTCGGCCAAGCCCGCGGAGCTCGCGGCACGCAACGCGCAGCGCTGCTGCGACGTTGTCGCCATCAGCGCGTTCATGTCGTCGTGGTCGACCAGGCCGGCGGCCTTCAGGTCCAGCACCTGATCGCCGATCGCCACGCCAATGCGGAACGACTCGCTGGTCCCGGCGCGCCGAAAGCGCCCGAACGGCAGGTTCTGGATCGGGAAATCGGTGCCGGGCGCGTTGGCCGATGCGACCCAGCTGCGCCGCTTCGGATCGTGAGTCGCGTTGAGTTCGGTCATGGTTCGAAGCGGTCCTTCAGGCCAGCCCAGCAGTCGGCATAGCGCGCATCGAGCTGGGGGCTCGCCAGCGCGAATTCGGTCGGGATGAAGCGGTAGCGGCTCTCGAACATGAAGGCCAGCGTGTTGTCCAGCTTCTGCGGTTTCAGCTCGGCGCCGCTGGCGCGCTCGAAGGCCTCTTCGTCCGGCCCGTGCGGCACCATGCAGTTGTGCAGGCTCGCGCCGCCGGGCTTGAAACCCTCGGGCTTGGCGTCGTACTCGCCGAGCACCAGGCCCATGAACTCGCTCATCAGATTGCGGTGGTACCAGGGCGGCCTGAAGGTGTCTTCCATCACCAGCCAGCGCGGCGGGAAGATCACGAAGTCGCAGTTCGCGGTGCCCGGCGTGTCGCTCGGCGAGGTCAGCACCGTGAAGATCGACGGGTCGGGGTGGTCGAAGCTGATCGAGCCGATCGTCATGAAGTTCGCGGTGTCGTACTTCACCGGCGCGAGGTTGCCATGCCACGCGACGACGTTGAACGGCGAATGCGGCATCGGTGCGCGCCACAGGTGGCCGCCGAATTTCTTGACGATCTCGTACGCGCCCGGCGTGTCTTCGAACGCGGCGACTGGCGCCTGAAAATCGCGCGCATTCGCGAGGCCGTTCGAGCCGATCGGCCCGAGCTCGGGCAGGCGAAAGTGCGCGCCGTAGTTCTCGCAGACATAGCCGCGCGACGGCCCGTCCGGCAGCTCGACCTTGAAGACCATGCCGCGCGGCAGCAGCGCGATCTCGCCCGGCTTCACGTCGAGCGCGCCCATCTCGGTGACGATGCGCAGCCGGCCCTGCTGCGGCACCAGCAGCATCTCGCCATCGGCATTGACGAACGCGCGCCGTTGCATCGACCGGTCGGCCAGGTAGATGTGCGCGGCGAGGCCGGTCTGCGCGTCGGCGTCGCCATTGGCGGCGAGCGTGCGCATGCCGTCGACAAAGTCGCAGTTCGGCGTGCCGATCGCAAACGGGTTCCAGCGCATCGGCTCGGGCGCGAGCGGCACGCGCGTGTCGGCACCGGTGCGCCAGAACGGTTGCGCATAGGCCTCGTAGCGGCCGGACACGACCGAGGGCTGGCGGCGGTACAGCCAGCTGCGCCGGTTCTCGTGGCGCGGCGCGGTGAACGCAGTGCCCGAGAGCAGCTCGGTGTACAGCGCCAGCGGCGGCCGCTGCGGGCTGTTGCGGCCCTGTGGCAGCGCGCCGTCGATGGCCTCGCTGGCGTACTCGTTGCCGAAGCCGCTCTGGTAGCGCAGGTAGGGGACGGGGATGCTCATGGGGTCGCTCGCGGGTTCGATGCGTCGCCGTGCAGTGTGCGCGCGGCGTTCAGGGCCTGTTCGAGCACGGCCTGCGTGCCGATGTGGTTCGCCAGCAGCAGCACCAGCCGTGCGTTCAGCGCGTGGCTTTGCGCAACCGTCAGGTCGCGGTGCGCGTCGATCAACGCCTCGTAGAAGTCGTCCGCCGCGCTCAGGTGCGGTGTCGTGATCAGGTTCATCGTGATGAGGCTTTCATCGTCAGTGCATCGCCAGCGCGCGCTGCATCGCGTGGCGCACGGCCTCGGCCGAAGGCTGGCGCCAGCGCGCGCACACGTGCTGGTCCGGCCGCAGCAGCACGACCGTGCCGGGCAGCAGGTCGTAGCGCTCCGCGAGCGTGCCGTCGCGGTCGATCAGGTGGCCGGCACGCGCCCGGCCACCGCATGGGGCGATGTGGACGAGCTTCAGCGGCACGCCGGGCAGGGCCGCGCCGTGCAGCGCGGCGTCGCTGTCGAAGACCAGCGCGGTGAAGCCGTCGCCGAGTTCGCGCAGCAGCCAGCCGTCACGGCCGTCGGCACGCGTGACGGGCGCATCGGCCGCGGCCGCGCCTGGCACCATCGCGCCATCGAAGCGCGCGCTGTCGGGCGTGTTGAGTGCGGACGCGTGCAGCGTTGCCGCGACCGACAGGCGGCCGCTGTTGACAAGCTGGCGCGCGAACGGGTGCTCGCGCGCCAGCTCGAGCACCGCGTCTCGGAACAGGCGACTGATCTCGCTCTTGGGCGTGATGAAGTCGGTCGCGCGGGTCGAGTGCCTGATGTTCTCGTCGGCCGCGTATTCGCGCTCGTCGGCATAGCTGTCGAGCAGCGCGTCGGGCGCGGCGCCTTGCAGCACGAGCGCGAGCTTCCAGCCGAGGTTGTCGGCGTCCTGCACGCCCGAGTTTGCGCCGCGCGCGCCGAACGGCGACACGCCATGCGCCGCGTCGCCGGCGAACAGCACGCGGCCATGCCGAAAGCGCGCCATGCGCTGGCACGCGAAGGTGTAGACGCTGGCCCACTCGAGCTCGAAGGGCGCGTCCTTCATCGTCGCCGAATTCGCGAGCAGCGCCTTGACGCGCGGGATGATGTTCTCGGGCCGCTTCTCGACCTCGGGGTCGGCGTCCCAGCCGAGCTGGAAGTCGATGCGCCAGACGCCGTCGGGCTGCCTATGCAGCAGCACGCTCTGGTTCGGATGAAAGCTCGGGTCGAACCAGAACCAGCGCTCGGCCGGCTGGTCCAGCGTCATCTTCACGTCGGCGATCAGGAAGCGGTCGCGGAACACGCGGCCCGCGGTCTTCTCGCCGATCAACTCGCGCACGCTGGAGCGGCTGCCGTCGCAGGCGGCGACGTGGTCGGCGACGATGTCGTAGCGGCCGTCGGGCGTCTCGATCGTCAAGCGCGCGTGATCGGCGTGCTGGGTCACGCCGACGACCTTGTTGTTCCAACGCAGGTCGATCAGCGGCAGCTTCGCGGCGCGCTGCGCGAGATAGCCCTCGACGTAATACTGCTGCAGGTTGATGAAGGCCGGGCGCGCATGGCCGGTCTCCGGCAGCAGGTCGAACTGGTAGACCTGCTGGTCGCCGAGAAATACCCGGCCTACGCTCCACGACACGCCTTTCGCGACCATCGCATCGCCGCAGCCGAGCCGGTCGAAGATCTCGAGCGTGCGCTTGGCGAAGCAGATGGCGCGCGAGCCGGTCGCGAGCGTGTTGTCGTTGTCGAGCAGCACCACCGGCACCTGGCGCTGCGCGAGGTCGATCGCGAGCGCCAGGCCGACCGGGCCGGCACCGACGATGACGACCGGGTGGCGCGCGGGCGTCGGCGCGTCCTGGTCCGGGCTGCGGGCGTACTCGAACGTCAGCCGCTGGAAGTCGACCTCGGCGGCCATCGCGTCAGGCCTCGAGTGCGTTCCACATCTCGATGTCGCGCTGCGCCGTCCAGATGCGCGGGTCCGGGTACTGTGTGACCTCGTCGTAGCAGCGCGTCACGTCGAAGGGCATGCAGTGGTCGAAGATGACCCAGTGGCCGTACTTGGGCTTGAGCTTGGCGAAGGTGTCCTTGTAAACCGCGTTCAGGTCCTTGCCCGCGGCCACGCCGGCCTGCACGCTGGTGCGCACGTCGGCGATGAAGCCGGCGGTGCTGGCCAGGCCTTCCTGCACCTTCGCTTCGCCCACCAACGCCGGGCCGCGCCCCGGCACCAGCGCCAGCGGCTTCAGCGCCGCGACGTTCTCGAGCGTCTTCGGCCAGTCGTTGAAGTAGGCGTCGCCCGCATACGGCGTGGCGTCGAATTCGACCAGGTCGCCGCTGAGCAGCGTGCGCTCCTGCGGCAGCCACACGACCGTGTCGCCCTTGGTATGGCCGCGGCCGAGCTGCAGCAGCTGCACTTCCAGCTTGCCCAGCCACAGCGTCATCTTGCCGGTGAAGGTCATCGTCGGCCAGGTCATGCCGGGCGGCACGGTCTCGACGTTGCTGAACAAGCGCGGGAAGCGGCCGATCTCGCTCGCCTTGTCCTGCTCGCCGCGCTCGACGATCAAGTCGTAGGTGTCCTGGCTGGCGAGGATTTGCTGCGGCGCGTAAGCGCTCGCGCCGAGCACGCGCACCGCGTGGTAGTGGGTCAGCACCACGTACTTGATCGGCTTGTCGGTGACCTCGCGAATGCGGCGGATCACATCGGCCGCCATCGCCGGCGTGGCCTGGGTGTCGGCGACCAGCACCGCGTCATCGCCGATGACGATGCCGGTGTTCGGGTCGCCTTCGGCGGTGTAGGCCCAGGCGTGCTCCGACAGCTGCGCGAACGTGACCTTCTTGACTTCGAGGTCGGCCTGGCTGGCGAAGACTTTCGGTTGGCTCATCGAGGCACCTTGAAAATTTGCTTAAACAGAAGTAGTTTGCTCTAAACGAATTGGAATCTTAGTCCATCCGTTAGTTGATGTCTAATCAGATTTGCAGCAACGAGGCGAGGGCAGGCCGATGGCGATCGACAGTGAGCGCGTGCAGCGCGGCATTCAGAGCATCGAGGTGGGCGGGCAGGTGCTGCTCGCGCTGGTCCACCACGGCCGGCCGATGGCGCTGAAAGACCTGGCGCGCGAGGCCGGCATGGTGCCGGCCAAGGCGCACCCGTATCTGGTGAGCTTCGCGCGCATCGGGCTGATCGAGCAGGACGCGCTCAGCGGCTTCTACTTCCTGGGGCCGCTCGCGCTGCAGCTCGGCTTGATCAGCCTGCAGCAGGCGAACCCGGTGCAAGTGGCCACGCCGCTGATTGCCGAACTGGCGCAGCGCATCGGCCACACGGTCGCGATCGCGGTCTGGGGCACGCGCGGCGCGACGATCGTGCGGCTCGAAGAATCGCCGTCGGCCGTGCACGTGAACATGCGCCACGGCACGGTGTTCTCGCTCGCGAACACCGCGTCGGGCCGCTTGTTCGCCGCCTATCTCGACGCGCCTGTGGCCAAGGCCCGGCTCGACGACGAGCGCGCCCAGCAGAAGGCGAATCGCGACGCGCCGCTGTCGGGCATGCCGCCGGCCACGCCGGTGCCGAGCTGGAAGGACTTCGAGAAACAGCTGATCGAAGTCCGCAGCCATGGCCTGAGCCGCTCGGTGGGCGAGGTGCTGCCCGGCATCAACGCGATGGCCGCGCCGGTGTTCGACCACACCGGCGCGCTCGTGCTGTCGGTGACCGCGATCGGCCCCGCCGCGGTCTTCGACACGCGCTGGGACGGCGCGCTCGCGCACGCGTTGCGGGCCTGCGCGGGCCAGGCGTCGCAGCGGCTGGGGGCGCCAGCATCGGCCGGCACGAGGCGCGGCAAAAGCCCTGCCTAGAACGCCTGCTTGCCGCTGGTAAATCACGGATACATCGGGTGACGCCAGCGTGCTACGTTCTGGCCGGCAGCGGCCCGCGCATGTGGCCTCTGACCGAGGAGACCCAAAAATGAAGCGCAGAGACATACTCAGATGGTCCGCCTCGGCCGGCGGCCTGGGGCTGCTGGCCGGCACGCCGTCCACCGCATCGGCGGCCGTGCCGGTACTCAAGCCGACGCTGCCACAAAAGACCGACCTGATCAGCGCCAGCCTGCGCCGGCTCGGCCTGGTCGCGCAGCAATCGACCTACGTCTGGACCGAGTCGCACCTCAACCTGGCCGGCGTGCCGATGGCGGCGGTGGTGCCGCCGGCCGAGCTGCCGGCGCTCGAGCACCAGCTCAAGGCGACGACGCGCGCGGTCGAGGCGGTCACCAACTTCGCGGCCTCGTTCGCGAGCAGCCCGGTGGCCGCCAGCAGCTTGTTGTCGCTGGACAATCTGCGCAGCCGGCTCGCCGCCGCGCAGGCCAGCTTCGATAGCCTCGCGGCAAGCAACGCCGGCGTGCTGAGCTTGCCGCAAGCCGTGCTGACCTTGCTCGGCAGTCTCACGAGCAGCGTCGGCGACATCGCGACGCAGCTCAAGCAGATCCACGCCAACCTGCTGACCCAGGGCGCCTCAAACCCGCAGAGCAAGACCGTGGCGCAGTACGACGCGCTGTTCGTGACCATCGAGAAGCCGGCGATCGCGCCGGTCTTTCGCGACAACGACCTGTTCGCCTACATGCGCGTCGGCGGCCCGAACCCGATGCTGATCCGCAAAGCGCTGTCGCTGCCGAGCAAGTTCCCGCTCACCGACGCGCAATACCGCCAAGCCATGGGCAGCGACGACAGCCTGCTCGATGCGGCCAACAGCGGCAGGCTCTATCTGCTCGACTACGAAGGCCTGGGCGACATGGCGCCCGCGGGCCCGGTCAACAAGCCGCTCACCGGCACGGGCTACGGCTACGCGCCGATCGCGCTGTTCGCGCGCGCCAAGGGTGGCCGCTCGCTGGTGCCGGTCGCGATCCAGTGCGGGCAGGACCCGGCGCTGAGCCCGATCTTCGTGCGCGTCGACGACGCCGCCAACGCCGAGGCCTACTGGGCCTGGCAGTCGGCCAAGACCGCGGTGCAGGTGGCGGACTTCGCCTACCACGAGATGTTCGTGCACCTGGGCCGCACGCACCTGATGTCCGAGGCCTTCGCGATGGCGACGCAGCGCCAGCTCGCGGTTGCGCACCCGCTGAGCCGGCTGCTCGCGCCGCACCTCGAGGGCGCGATGTTCATCAACGAAGCCGCCGCGCTGATCATCATGGCGCCGCTGACGACCGGCGACGTGATCCTGGCCGCGCCGATCGAGACGCTGCAGCGCGACTGCGGCCGCGACCGGCTGGCCTACGACTTCTACGACAACATGCTACCGAACGACTTGCGCGCACGCGGCGTCGACAACCCCGCCGACTTGCTCGACTACCCGTACCGCGACGACGCGCTGCTGGTCTGGAATGCGATCAATCAATGGGTGGTCGAGTACGTCGCCGTCTATTACGCGAACGACGCCGACGTGACCGGCGACTACGAACTCAAGGCCTGGGCCAGCGAGCTCGCCACCAGCGGCAAGATCAAGGGCTTCCGCGCGATCACGACGCGCAGCCAGCTGGTCACCGTGGTGACGGCGATCATCTTCAACGCCAGCGCGCAGCACGCGGCGGTCAACTTCCCGCAGTATTCGATCATGAGCTACGCGCCGTTCAGCGCGGGCGCCGGCGGTGCGCCGGCGCCCACGGCCGCGGCAGGCCAGACGCTCGCGAGCTGGTCGCAGCTGCTGCCGTCGCTGCTGGCGGCGCGCGAGCAGATCCTGCTGTTCCACATCCTCGGCGGCGTGTACTACCGGCCGCTGGGCGAGTACCGCGACAACGCGTTCCCGTATCTGCCGGTGCTGCTCGACCCGGCAGTCGCCGGCCCGCTCGAGCGCTTCCGCACTGCGCTTGCCGGCGTCGAGGCCACCATCCAGCAGCGCAACGCGGCGCGCTCGCGGCCCTACGAACACTTGCTGCCGAGCCGCATCCCGTCGAGCACCAACATCTGATGCCGCGCGCGAGCCGCGCAGCGCGTCAATGCGTATGGCGGTGGTGGATGTCGGGATAGTGCGCGTGCCGGTGCGTCAGCACCGCATGCCGATGCGGATGCACATGCGGCTCGCTGCCGTCCCACGCGAAGTCATGCGCATGCTGGTGATGCTCGTCGTGCACGTGCGGGTGCGCATGCTGCGTCGGCTGATGCGTGTGCGCATGCTCGTGGCGCTCGCGCAGATGCAGCCAGACGCCCACGGCCATCAGCGCAGCGGCCGCCCAGAAGGTCCACGCCGGCACCGCCGGCCAGATCGCCAACGCGATCAGCACCCCGAACAGCGGCGCCACCGAAAAGTACGCGCCGGTGCGCGCCGTGCCCAAGTGCCTGAGCGCGACGACGAACAGCGCCAGGCTCAAGCCGTAGCCCGCAAACCCGACCCCCAATGTAGCGACCAGTGGCCCGATGGCGGGCAACTGCGCGCCGGCCAGCAGACCGAGCGCGGTGTTGACGAGCCCGGCGAACAAGCCCTTCAGGCAAGCCAGCAGCAAGGCGTCGTTGGCCGAGACCTTGCGGGTCAGGTTGTTGTCCGCCGCCCAGCACCCGCAGGCGCCGACGATCAACAGCGCACCGGGTGACAGCCGCGCCCCGCCGGGTTGCCACGAGAGCAGCGCGCCGCCGACCACGATCGCCACCATGCCGAGGACGATGTGGCGGTCGGTGTTCTCCTTGAACACGAGCCAGGCGACGAGCGCGGTCAACACGCCTTCGACATTGAGCAGCAGCGCCGCCGGTGCGGCGTCCGTGGTCGCCAGGCCGGCCATCAGCAGTGCAGGCCCGAGCATCCCGCCGGTCACGATGGCGCCGGCCAGCCAGGGCAGGTCGCGCCGCGGAATGCCGGCGCTGACACTGCCCGCCGCATCGCGTGGACCAAGCGTGCGGCGGATCAGCAGCAACGCGCTCAGCCCGAGCCCGCTGCCCAGGTAGAGCAGGCCGGCCAGCAGCAGCGGCGGGACGTCCGCGCCGAGCAGCTTGGCCAGCGGCGTGCTGGCGCCGAACAGCAAGGCGGCGACGAGTGCGGGGGCGGCTGACTTCAGCGACATGCCGCCAGTGGAGCACAGCTCGCGCATGCACACGGCTTGTCGTCGAATCGGTGTGGGTCGCGGTCATCGCCGCATGCGATATTTGCGCCATGACCTACTGGCCGCAGCGCTGCGGCTCGCCCCATGACCTCACCCACCGCGACGACCACTGCAGGCACCGCCGAAGCGGCAGCACCGGCCCCCGTGACCTTCGGCCAGGCCTTCGCGTACTGGCTCAAGCTCGGCTTCATCAGCTTCGGCGGGCCGGCTGGGCAGATCGCGCTGATGCACGAAGAGCTGGTCGAGCGCCGCCGCTGGATCTCGGAGAACCGCTTCTTGCACGCGCTCAACTACTGCATGGTGCTGCCGGGTCCCGAGGCGCAGCAGCTCGCCACCTATATCGGCTGGCTGATGCACCGGACCCGCGGCGGCATCGTCGCGGGTGGCTTGTTCGTCCTGCCCTCGCTGTTCATCCTGATCGCGCTGTCCTGGGTCTACATGGCGTTCGGCCAGGTGCCCGCGGTGGCGGGCGTGTTCTATGGCATCAAGCCGGCCGTCACGGCGATCGTCGTGTCGGCGGCCTACCGCATCGGCTCGCGGGCGCTGAAGAACGGCTGGCTTTGGGGCATCGCGGTCGCGGCCTTCGTTGCGATCTTCGCGTTGAATCTGCCATTCCCGCTGATCGTGCTGGCCGCCGGTCTAATCGGCTACGCCGGCGGGCGCTACGCCCCGAGCCAATTCGCGGTCGGCGGCGGCCACGGCAAGGCGGCCAAGGCAATGGGGCGCGCACTCATCGACGACGACACGCCCACGCCGGCACACGCGCGCTTCACGTGGGCGCGGTTCGGCCGCGTGCTCGGCGTGAGCCTGGCCTTGTGGTGCGTCGGCATCGGCGGGCTGACCCTCGCGTATGGCTGGGACGCCGTCCTGACGCAGATGGCCTGGTTCTTCACGAAGGCCGCGCTGCTGACCTTCGGCGGGGCCTATGCAGTGCTGCCGTATGTCTACCAGGGCGCCGTCGACCACTACCAGTGGCTCAGCGCGCCGCAGATGATCGACGGGCTCGCGCTCGGCGAAACCACCCCCGGCCCGCTCATCATGGTCGTCTCGTTCGTCGGCTTCGTCGGTGGCTGGACCCAAGCCATCTTCGGCAGCGACGCGCTGTTCGTCTCCGGCGCGGCGGCGGCGGTGGTGGTCACGTTCTTCACGTTCCTGCCATCGTTCTTCTTTATCCTGCTGGGCGGCCCGTTCATCGAGTCGACCCATGGCAACCTCAAGTTCACGGCGCCGCTGACCGGCATCACCGCCGCGGTGGTCGGCGTCATCGTCAACCTGGCGGTGTTCTTCGCGTACCACGTGCTGTGGCCAAACGGGCTCGCAGGGCACTTTGAGTGGCCTGCTGCGCTCATCGGCCTGGCGGCCGCGATCGCGCTGTTCCGGTTCAAGGTCGGTGTCATCCCGGTGGTCGCGGCATCGGGTCTGCTGGGTCTGGTCATCCGGTTGCTGTGATGACGGCGGCCGCTCTGCGCCGAACGGGTTCGGCGCGTTCCGTCAACCTCAAGGAGATCGACATGGCATCACGCAGAAGCTTTGTTCAAGGTGCGGCCTGGGCCGGCGGCGCAGCGCTGCTTGCGTCCGGTGCGGCCAGTGCGCAGACGGGCAGCAAATCGCGCTACGTCGACAAGCTCACCGACGACAGCGGCAAGTACATCATTGCGCCGTTGCCGTTCGCGCTCGATGCGCTCGAGCCGGCCATCGACGCGCGAACGGTCGAGCTGCACTACAACTTCCATCACAAGCCCGCGGTCGTCGCGGCCAACAACGCCGAGGCGGCACTCGCGAAGGCGCGCGACAGCGGCGACTTCGCGCTCGTCAAACACTTCGAGAAGGAGCTGTCGTTTCAGCTGTCGAGCCATCTGCTGCACAGCATCTACTGGGCGAACCTCGGCGGCAAGGGTGGCGAACCGTCGGGCGATCTCGCGAAGGCGGTGTCGGCGGAGTTCGGCTCGTTCGCCAAGCTGAAGGCGCACCTGGCCGCGGCGGCGGTGGCCGTCGAGGCCTCGGGCTGGAGCATGCTGGGCTACCACCCGATGACGAAGAAGCTGATGGTGCTCCAGTGCGAGAACCACCAGAAGCTCACCGCGTGGGGTGTCGCGCCGCTGCTCGTGCTCGATGTCTTCGAGCACGCGTACTACCTGAAGTACCAGAACCGCCGGGCCGAGTATGTCGGCAACCTCTTCATGATCATCAACTGGGACAAGGTCGCCGAGCGCTTCGACGCCGCCCGCGGCTGAAGGGCGCCGAGCGCTGCTTGCAACGATTCCTTAATTCGAGTAAATTCGAAATATGGAAGAGAACGACGTTGTCAAGTCGCTGGCGGCGCTGGCCCAGCCGGTGCGCCTGCAGGTGTTTCGCGCGCTGGTCGTCACCGGCCAGGCCGGGCTGACCCCAGGCACCATGGCCGAGGCGCTCGATATCCCGGCGAACACCTTGTCCTTCCACCTGAAGGAGCTGACCCATGCCGGGCTGGTGACCCAGGAGCGCGCCAGCCGCAACATCATCTACCGCGCCGCGTACGGGCGCATGAACGCGCTGCTCGCCTATCTCACCGAGAACTGCTGCCAAGGCGCCGCCTGCGCCGTGGGCGACGCGGCGGCCGCATCCTGCAAGTGCTGATCGACGCGAAGGAGACACCGATGAAACGATTCCACGTTCATGCCCACGTCGAAGACCTGCCCGCGAGCATCGCCTTCTATTCGAAGCTGTTCGCGGCCGAGCCCACCCGCGTCGAGGGTGACTACGCGAAGTGGATGCTCGACGACCCGCGCATCAACTTCGCCATCTCGACCCGCGGCGGCAAGCCGGGTGTGGACCATCTCGGCTTCCAGACCGACAGCGCCGAGGAGCTGGCCGAGCTGAAGGCGCGCGCGCAGGCAGCCGACCTGACGCTGCTCGACGAGGGCGAGACGAGCTGCTGCTATGCGCGCAGCGAGAAGCACTGGGTCACCGACCCGCAGGGCATTGCCTGGGAGCATTTCCACACGCTGGGCAGCATCCCGGTGTTCAGCGAGGCGAAGGCCAGCGACGCGGCCGAGGCATCGGCCTGCTGTGCGACGCCGGCCACGCGCGGCAAGCCCGTCGGCATCGCGGTCAAGGCCGCGTCGTCCTGCTGCTGACCCATGACCACCAACGTCCTCATCCTCTGCACCCACAACTCGGCGCGCAGCGTGCTTGCCGAGGGCATGCTGAACCACTGGGCGAAGACGCTAGGCAAGGATGTGCGGGCCTTCAGTGCCGGCAGTGCGCCCAGCGGCCGCATCAATCCTTTCGCGCTCGACGCGCTGAACGGTGCCGGCGTGGACACCGCGGGCTACCGCAGCAAGAGCTGGGACGAGTTCGTCGGCGCCGGCGTGCCGCAGATGCGCGTCGTCATCACGGTCTGCGACAGCGCTGCGGCCGAGACCTGCCCGTACTGGCCCGGCAGCCCGGTGCAGGTGCACTGGGGCTACGCCGACCCGTCGGGTGCACCCGAAGCGACGCGGGCGCAGGCGTTCGAGGCGACGCGCCGGTCCATCGCCGACCGGATGAAGCGGCTGGTCGAGCTCCCGCTCGAAACCATGCGCAATGCCGAGCTCGAGCAGGCCTTGCTCGACATCGCAGAAGCCTGACGACCGTGGCCGAGCTCCCTCGTAAATTGCTCGCCGAAGCGCTGGGCACCGCGCTGCTGCTGGCGGTCGTGATCGGCTCGGGGATCATGGCCGAGCGCCTGGCCGGCGGCAATGCCGCGATCGCGCTGCTCGCGAACACGCTGGCGACCGTGGGCGGGCTGTACATCCTGATCGAAGTGTTCGGGCCGGTGAGCGGCGCGCATTTCAATCCGGCCGTGTCAATGGTCATGGCCGCGCGCGGCGCGCTGCCGCGTGCGCAGCTGGCGCCGTATGTCGTCGCGCAGTTGCTGGGGGCGATGCTGGGTGCCTGGCTGGCGCACGCGATGTTCGATGCGAGCATCCTGCAGTGGTCGACGAAGGTCCGAAGCGGCACCGGCCAATGGATCGCCGAGGCCGTCGCCACCGCCGGCTTGCTGCTCGTCATCCTGCGCGCGCCGGCCGCTCGGGTGGCCGCGATGGTGGCCTGCTACATCGGCGCCGCCTACTGGTTCACTGCGTCCACCTCGTTCGCCAACCCGGCGGCGGCCTTCGGGCGGATGTTCAGCGACAGCTTCGCCGGCATCGCGCCGTCCAGCGTGCCCGGCTTCGTCGTTGCCGAACTCGTCGGCGCGGCGATCGGGGTGGCCATTCACGCCGCGCTCGGTGCCACCGGCGGTGGCGAAGCGGCCGCGCGAAGCTGATGGCACCAACGCGGCGGGTCGGGACGGTCGCGGCGCTCGGCCTCGCGCAGACGCTGGCGTGGGCCTCGTCGTACTACCTGCCGGCGATGCTGGCCGCGCCGATGGCCAAGGAGCTCGGTGTGGCCACACCTACCGTCTTCGCCGCGTTCTCGCTCGCGCTCGTCGTCTCGGCATTGCTCGGCCCCTACGCGGGGCGATCGATCGACCGATGGGGCGGGCGGCCGGTGCTGGTCGGCACGAACCTCGTCTTCGCGTTCGGCCTCGCCGGCTTGGCAATGGCGCAAGGCCCGGCCGGGCTGTTCGCGGCGTGGGTGATCCTCGGCGTCGGCATGGGCAGCGGCCTGTACGAGGCCGCGTTCGCGGCGCTCGTCCGTCTGTATGGCAGCGACTCGCGCAACGCCATCACCGGCATCACGCTGATCGCCGGCTTCGCGAGCACCGTGGGCTGGCCGCTGTCGACCTTGCTCGAGGCGCATGTCGGCTGGCGCGGCACCTGCCTGTCCTGGGCGCTGCTGCATGTCGTGCTCGGCATCCCGCTGAACCTGCGGCTGCCGCGCGTCGGCGCGTTGCCGGCCGCGGCGATGCCGGCGCCTGTCGCGGACGATGCGGCGGCCGAGCGCTCGACGCGCGACGCCGCCCGCGCCGCCTATCTGCTCGCCTTCGTGTTCGCCGTGACCTGGTTCATCAGCACCGCGATGGCCGCGCACCTGCCGCGTCTTCTGCAGGCCGGCGGCGCAAGTCTGTCGACGGCCGTGGCGGTGGGTGCGCTCGTCGGGCCGGCGCAGGTGGTCGGCCGGCTGCTGGAGTTCGGCCTGCTGCGGCGCGTGCATCCGCTGTTGTCTGCGCGCCTGGCGGCGCTCATGCATCCGGTGGGCGCGACGCTGCTGGTGCTGTTCGGCGGCCCGGCGGCGGCGGTGTTCGCGATCTTCCACGGCGCCGGCAACGGCATCCTGACGATCGCCAAAGGCACGCTGCCGCTGGTGCTGTTCGGGCCTGGCGGCTACGGGCATCGGCAAGGGCTGCTGATGGTGCCGGCCCGAATCGCACAGGCGTTGGCACCTTGGCTGTTCGGCGTGTGGCTGGACCGCTGGGGCGCCGCCTCGTTGTGGGTCTCTGCCGCGCTGGGCTTGACGGTCTTCGGTGCGCTGCTCATGCTGCCGCGCATGGCGGCGGAGGGCGCGTCACCGCACACGGCCGCGGTCAACTCGAGCACCTGAGCACCATGCACATCCGAGTCGCCACACCTTTGGACGCAGATGCCGTCGCTGCCATCTACGCGCCTGTCGTGCTCGAGACGCCGATCTCGTTCGAGCTCGAGCCGCCGAGCGTCGACGAGATGCGACAGCGCATCGTCGCGACGCTCGAACGTTTCCCGTGGCTGGTCAGCCTGGACGCGCACGGGCAGGTCGACGGCTACGCCTATGCCGGCAAGCACAGGGAGCGGGCTGCGTATCGATGGTCGGTCGACACGACGGTCTACGTGCGCGACGGTTCTCGAGGGCAGGGTGTCGGCACACGTCTCTACCGGCAGTTGTTTGAGTGCCTTGCCGAGCTGGGCTACTTCCAGGCCTTCGCCGGCATCACGCTGCCGAACGCCGCCAGCGTCGGCTTGCATGAGTCGGTCGGGTTCACGCCGATCGGCGTCTATCGAAACGTCGGATTCAAGTGCGGCGCGTGGCGCGATGTCGGCTGGTGGCAGCGGCCGCTGCGTGAGCCGGTCGATCCTGTCGAACCCAGACTCTTCAACGCCGGCAAATGAAGATTTGTGAGGCGGCTTGAAAAGAATCCGCGACGGCGTCAAATTGCAGCCATTGCTCGTCGAGGAACCATGACATGAAGAAGACCATCGTCAGTGTGTGGCTCGTGCTGGCCTGTGCCGTGGCCTGGGCGCTGCCCACGGTGCAGCAGGTCGAAGCCGCTGTGCAACAAGGCCACTACGCGCAGGCCGAAAGCATGATGCGCGAGGTCGTTGATGCCAAGCCCGGCAGCGCCAAGGGGCACTACATCTACGCCGAGATCCTGGCGCACAACGGCAGCTTTGCCAAGGCGGCCGAGGAAGCCGGCCGGGCCAAGCAGCTCGACCCCGACATCAAGTTCACGCAGCCCGAGAAATTCCGGGCGTTCGAGAAGCTGCTCGAGCAGGAACAGAAGCCCGCGCAGCGGGCCGAAACCTCGAACTCGGTGCTTCCGGCTGCCGTTGCGCCGGCCCCGAGGCCGAGCCAGGCCGCGGGCATCCCCGGCTGGGTGTGGGGCGCAGCGCTCGCGTTGGTGGCCTACCTGTTGTGGCGCGGCTTCTCGCGCAGCCGCGCTGCACAAGCGCCGGCCATGGCGCCGGGTTTCAGTGGCGCTGCCGCGGCCAACGGGTTCGGCACCCCGGGCATGGGCGGCGCAGCGGCGCCGTATGGCGGGGTGCCGCCGGCGTCGCCGTCGAACGGCCTGCTGGGGACCGGGCTGGCAGTCGCCGGCGGCGTGGCTGCGGGCATGCTGGTGGACGAGATGCTGCACCGCCGCCCAGCGACCGGCCCGGACCAGCTCTCCGGCCTGCAGCGCGGCGTGTTCGATGCACCGCCGACAGACAACAACGCCGCGAACGAACTCGAGAACCGCAACGTCGACTTCGGCAACGGCGCGGACTGGGACTCGGGCGGTGGCGGCGTGGACCTCGGCGGCGGTGGCTCCGACGGCGGCGGGTGGGACTGAGCGGCGCTCAAGGCGACCCGAGGTCGCCGCCGCCGCCCGCTGATGTCGAACGTTAGTCCTTGAAGGCGCATCGGTGTCGCTCCTGTACCGCTGTCTGTTTCCCGCCCTGTGGATGGCTTGGGTGCTGTACTGGTGGGCCTTGTCTCGCCACGTCAAGGTCACGGTGCGCCGCGAGTCGCCGGTGTCACGGCTGCTGCACATCGGGCCGCTCGTGATCGCAGCGTTTCTGGTCGGGGCTGAGCGCGTGCCATTCGCCTCCCTCGACGAGCGCATCCTGCCGTGGACGGTGGCATTCTTCTGGGTCGGTGCGGCGCTGACCGCGGCCGGTCTGCTGTTCACCGTGTGGGCGCGGGTGCATCTCGGCACGAACTGGAGCGGCACGGTGACCCTCAAGCGAGGCCACGAACTCATCACGAGCGGGCCGTACGCCCTCGTTCGCCACCCCATCTACACCGGGCTGTTGCTCGCGTTTCTGGGCTCGGCATTGGCGCGTGACGAGTGGCGCGGCGTGCTTGCCGTGGTTCTCGTCGCGTTGGCCCTGTGGCGCAAGCTTCGACACGAAGAACGCTGGATGCGCGAGCAGTTCGGCGATGCGTACAGCGCGTACTCGCAGCGCGTGGCGGCGCTGGTTCCCCACATCCTCTGAGCTTGAGCGGCGCAACTGATCCTTGACGGCCCCGCCGTTCGTCGCTGCCGCCGTTTTGCCGGCGCTGAACGCGCTGGGCGTGCGCCTGCGCGATTCGATCGGTCAAATAGCGGGCCCTGAGCCGGGACTCGAAACCAATTGCAAATCGCCTTCATCGCGCGGCCTGCCTGCCGATGAGCAAGGCTTCGAGTCGCTGCTCGGCGTGAGTGAGCAAAGCGCTCACCGTTCACCGCTGGCACGCTGTCGCAAGGTGCTCGCCGGCCCCATCGACATGTTCTTCGAGTTCATCATCAACGCCACCGGCGTTGCGGCCCTGGCGGTGAATTTGCGCGGCCTGGCGCAGAAGTCCGACCACTCGCTGCAGACATCCAGCGCCTGGTCGTCGGCGCTTTGGGCACTCAACAGCTTTCTGCTGGGGGCGCACAGCGCGGCCGCGATGAACGTGCTGTCGGTGGGCCGCCAAGCCACTGCGGCCACCGTCGGGGCGCAGGCAGCGAGGCTGAAGGCGCTCGCTTGCGCGGCCTTTCTCGCGGTGGCCGCGATCATGGCGCTGGTCACCTGGAACGGCTTGACGACCGCATCCACGGCGGCGGCCTCCATGCTGGCCACCAGCGCGATGTTCTACTTGCGCGGGGCGCGCTTGCGGGTCGCACTGGCCGCGGTCGCGGCGCTGTGGATCTACAACGGCGTCGTGTACGAAGCCTGGTGGCAGTTGGTGTCGACGCTGCTGTCGCTTGCGATGGCGGTGTTCGGCGCCTGGCGCACCCGCGACACCTGGTGAGCGCCGTTCCCGCGCACCGACGAGCTTCAAGCGAGGACTCTTTTCATGTGGAAGATCATTGCCAGCGCGGTGTTCGCGATCATGGTCCCGATGGCCAGCGCTGCGGCCGACCTGAGCCCGACGGAAATGCGCTGGCTGAAGGGCGCCTGGCCGGTGATCGCGTTCGCCAAGGAAGCCAAGCTGCCTCTGGACATCGTCGTGCAACCCCAGCTGGCACCCGGTGCGGCGCCGCTCGCGCTGGCCTTCGTGGACGGGCGATGCAAACTGGTGTTGTCGATGCGCGGCAATCCTGAAGCGGACGCATCGCTCGACCGGATCGAACCAGATCTTCTCGACGCGGCGCTCGAACTGATGGCCGCGCACGAGCTGGGGCACTGCCGGCGTTACCTCGACGGCGCCTGGTATTCGCTGCCCGCCGGGTTCTCGACCAGCGTCCCTGCGTCGCTCGCCGCAGACCTCAGAGCCGCTTACGCCGACGTGCAGGCCGCACGCCACGAGGAGGGCTACGGCGACCTGGTCGGATTGGCCTGGACGGAGCAACATCATCCGCAGCTCTATGCGCGCCTGCATGCATGGCTGCTCCGCGAGCGCTCGACGGATCTCGTCCATGGCAGCCCGCACGACACGCTGGCATGGCTGCAACTGGCCAAGGACAGCGCGACGCTGGACCACGGGTCCATCTTCACCAGCGCCGCCGCCGTGTGGACGCTCGGGCTCAACGTCGACGACTGAAGACTGAGATGCTGGCAAAGAAAAAGCCTGTTGAGTCAGCGACTCAACAGGCTTATCTTGGTTTTGGTGGCGCTTCAGGGATTCGAACCCCGGACCTGCGGATTATGATTCCGTCGCTCTAACCGACTGAGCTAAAGCGCCTGAGCCCATAATTATAACGTCGCTTCAGCGGCTGCTCGCCGCCGCGGTGTGACGGGCTGCGCAGCCAGGCGCTTTCACTCTCGAACCACGGCACGATCCGCCTCGCATGTTCAGCTTCTTCAAGAAAAAACCGCCCGAGACCGACACGGGCGCAGCGCCGGTGCCCGAGGTGCCGATCGACGACACCGACAAGCGCAGCTGGCTCGATCGACTGCGCGGCACGCCCGTCACGGCCGAGGCGCCGGCGGCCGAGCCCGAAACAGCCACCCCCATCGTCGAAGATCAGCCGCGCCGCGGCTGGATGGACAAGCTGCGCGGCGGCCTGCGAAAGACCGGCGCGAGCATCGCGCAGGTTTTCACCGGCACGCAGATCGACGACGCGCTGTACGAGGAACTCGAGTCCGCGCTGCTGATGGCCGACGCGGGCGTGAAGGCGACAGCGTTCCTGCTCGACGACCTGAAGCGCCGCGTCAAGCAGGCCAAGGCGGCAGACCCGGCGGCCGTGAAGGAACTGCTCGCCGACGCGATCGCGGACCTGCTCGCGCCGCTCGAGCGGCCATTGCGGGTGGGCGAGCATGTGCCGACCGTGATCATGGTCGTCGGCGTCAACGGCGCCGGCAAGACGACCAGCATCGGCAAGCTCACGCGCCATCTCGCCGAAGCGCAGCAGAAGGTGCTGCTCGCGGCGGCCGACACCTTCCGCGCCGCGGCGCGCGAGCAGCTCGCGGTGTGGGCCGGTCGCAACCGCGTCGAGATCGTCGGCCAAGAAGGCGGCGACCCGGCGGCGGTGACCTTCGACGCAGTCGTGGCCGGCAAGGCGCGCGGCTGCGATGTGGTGATCGCCGACACCGCGGGGCGGCTCACGACGCAGCTGCACCTGATGGACGAGCTGAAGAAGATCCGGCGCGTGATCGCGAAGGCACAAGAAGGCGCGCCGCACGAAGTGCTGCTGGTCGTCGATGGCAACACCGGCCAGAACGCGCTGGCGCAGGTGCAAAGCTTCGACGCCGCCTTGCAGCTCACCGGCCTGATCATCACCAAGCTCGACGGCACCGCCAAGGGCGGCGTGCTCGCGGCGGTGGCGCTGTGGTCGCGCGAGCGTGTCGCGGCCGGCGGTGCACCGCTGCCGGTCTACTTCATCGGCGTCGGCGAGCAGCTCGAAGACTTGCAGACCTTCAGCGCGCGCGAGTTCGCGCAAGCGCTGCTGACTTAACGCGACCCGCTTCAGTGCTTGCGCAGCGGCGCGGGCTCGGAGTCGAGATCGTCGAACCAGGTCGAGGGCGGCGGTTCGAGTTCGATCATTTCGTCTTGCGTCGAATCGCGGCCGGTGTCGTCGAAGGGGTTGAAGGCCGGCAGCGCTGCGGCGCTCGCGGCGGCATCGGCCGGGGCGCCCGTCGGCATCTCGGTGGTGAATGGCGTGGCCGGGGGTTTGGGCAGGATCGCCTCGCGCGCCGCGCTGGTCGAAGGCAGCGCATCGGCGCGCCAGATCAGCAGCGGGATGTTGGCCGCCTTGAGCGAGCGCGAGATGCGCATCAGCCGCTTGCGGGCGCGTTCGCTCGGCTGCCCGCTTTCGACTTGCAGCTCGACGACCGCGATCACCTGCGCGGCCATGTCGCACACGGCAAAGTCGATGCACTGGTAGCCGACGCGGCGCAGCCAGTCGGCATACGAGTGGCGCTTGGGCACGCTCAGAAAGCGCGACAAGGGCACTTGCGCGAGCACCATGTACTCGGGCAGCGCGCGCACCAACGTGCCGAACGCGACGCGCTCGCGCGCGGTCAGCACGCGCGTCGCCTGAGGCGGCCAGCCGGTGATGGTGTCGATGCGCTCGGAGGGCGCTGCGGCCGCAGCCGATGTGCTTGCACCGCGACGCCGCAGCCAGAACCAGCCGATCAGCAGGGCCGCAGCGAGCAGCACGAGAACGATTTGTAGTGTGGTCATCCGTCAGTCCCAACCGCGAACGCGAGACAGAGTGAGCAGAAGCTTAGCGGTGCTTGGCCGCCAAGTCATCCTCCCATCCCTGAGAGCAAGCAACGAATCCGGTCAGCGCATGCCGCCCGGCCCGCCCATGCCTTTCATGCCGCCCATGCGCTTCATCATTTTCATCATGCCGCCGCCCTTCATCTTCTTCATCATGTCGCGCATCTGCTCGAACTGATTCAAGAGCCGGTTCACGTCCTGCACCTGCACGCCGGCGCCGGTGGCGATGCGGCGCTTGCGCGTCGCCTTCAGCAGGTCGGGCTTGCGGCGCTCGAGCGGCGTCATCGAGCAGATGATGCCTTCCATGCGGCGCATGTCGCGCTCGGCGCGGTCCATGTCGGCCTGGCCGGGCGTCTTGCCGCCGGTCATCTGGCTCGGCAGCTTGTCCATCAGGCCGCCGAGGCCGCCCATCTTCTTCATCTGCGAGAGCTGCGACAGGAAGTCGTTCAGGTCGAAGCTGTCGCCCGACTTGACCTTGTCGACGAGCTTCTGCGCCGCCGCCATGTCGACGCCTTTTTGCACCTCTTCGACGAGGCCGACGATGTCGCCCATGCCGAGCACGCGGCCGGCGTGGCGCTGCGCGTCGAAGACCTCGAGGCCGTCGATCTTCTCGCTGACGCCGGCGAACTTGATCGGCGCGCCGGTGATCTGCCGCACCGACAGCGCCGCGCCGCCGCGCGAGTCGCCGTCCATCTTGGTCAGCACGATGCCGGTCAGCGGCAATGCGTCCTTGAAGGCCTTGGCGGTGTTGATCGCGTCCTGGCCCTGCATCGCGTCGACGACGAACAGCGTCTCGACCGGCTTCAGCGCGGCGTGCAGTTCGGTGATCTCGCGCATCAGCGCTTCGTCGATCGCGAGACGGCCGGCGGTGTCGACGAGCAGCACGTCGACATAGTGCTTCTTCGCGTAGTCGAGCGCGGCCAGCGCAATCGCGAGCGGCTTGTCTTCGCCGCTCGACGGGAACCACTCGGCGCCGGCCTGCTTCGTCACCATCTTCAGCTGCTCGATCGCGGCCGGTCGGTAGACGTCGGCCGAGACCGTCAGCACCTTCTTCTTGCGCTTCTCGATCAGGTGCTTGGCGAGCTTGGCGGTGGTCGTGGTCTTGCCCGCGCCCTGCAGGCCGGCCATCAGGATCACCGCCGGCGGCTGCGCGGCGAGGTTGATGTCGGACACCCCTTCACCCATCGTCGCGGCGAGTTCGCGGTTGACGATGCCGACCAGCGCCTGGCCCGGCGACAGCGAGCCGACGACCTCGGCGCCGAGCGCCTTGTCCTTCACGCGCGCGATGAAGTCGCGCACCACGGGCAGCGCGACGTCGGCCTCGAGCAAGGCCATGCGCACTTCGCGCAGCATGTCCTGCACGTTGTCTTCGGTGATGCGGGCCTGGCCGCGCATCGTCTTGACCAGGCGACTGAGCCGGTCGGTGAGGGTGGAAGCCATTCGGGTGGGGCGCGCTGCGAGCGCTGCGATGTTCAGCAGGCGCGAGCGCGAAAGTACACTGTGTGCATGATTCTATCGGTAGCCTCTGCCCCCACAGCCGTGTCCGCGTCGGCGTGGGCGCTCGGCGTGCCGAGCGTGCTCGCACTCGCCGCCTATGCCTGCGCAGCGCTGCTGCGCGAACAACACGCCGAGGCCTTGCGCGCGGCGTTGCTCGGCGGCTGGATCGCGCATGCAGTGGCGATCTTCGTCGACATCGCCGGCGTCGGCAGCGACGTGGTCGCGGCGCGCTTCGGCTTTGCCCCGGCGCTGTCGATGACGCTGTGGCTGGTGCTCGCGGTCTACCTCGTCGAGAGCCGCTTCGTGCCGCTGCCGGGTGCGCGCCGTGTGCTCGCGGTGCTGGCGTTGGCGGTCGTCGCGCTGGCCTGGCTATTCCCGGGCGAGGTGCGGCCGCAGGTCGTGTCGCGCTGGGCGCCGGTGCACTGGGGGCTGGGGATCGCGTCGTATGGCTTGTTCGGCGCCGCGGTGCTTCATGCGGCGATGCTCAATCGCGCGGAGCGCCAGATGCGCACCGCGGCGATGGCCACCGCGGGTGCGAACAAGGGCATGCCGCTGCTGCAGCTCGAGCGCATGACCTTCCGCTTCGTCGGCGCCGGCTTCGTCGTGTTGTCGGCGGCCTTGGTGCTCGGCGCGTGGGTCGCGGTGCCGTGGCGCTGGGATCACAAGATCGTGTTCTCGATGCTCGGCTGGCTGGTCTTCGCCGGCCTGCTCGCCGGCCGGCGCGCGTTCGGCTGGCGCGGGCCGGCGGCGACGCGCGGTGTGTACGCGGGTGCGGCGCTGCTGCTGTTGGCCTACGTCGGCTCGCGTTTCGTGCTCGAGGTGCTGCTGCACCGCGCGCCATCATGAAGTTCGTGCTGTTCGCGTTCGCGGTGCTGGTGCTGCTGTGGCTGTTGCGCGGCGGCGCGCGGCGCGCGCCACCGCCGGTGCGGCCGCGTGCCGATGTGCCTGCGCCGCAAGCCATGCTGACCTGCGCCCACTGCGGCGTGCACATGCCGCGCGACGACGCATTGCCGGGGCGCGGCGGCGTGTTCTGTGGCGACGCGCACCGCGCAGCGTTCGAGAAGACGCACCCGCCCGCATGAGCCGCCGGGCCGTTCCCAAGGCGAATACCGGAATGCGCAGCATGGAGGTTGCCTGATGAGCGGCGATCAACGCTCCGAGGAGCGCCGCTCCGGCGACCGGCGCGCCGGGCGGCGGTCCGTGTTCGCCGACGAGTCATGGTTCGGCGCGTTCAGCACCGATGCCGACACGCAGCTGCGTGACGACGACGCACCGACCACCGCCGCAGGCGAAGCGGCGGCGTCCAGGTCGCACTTCGAGAACCCGCCGCCGCGGCCGCGTGCCGATGCCGACAAGCCCGACGACTCGCGCTTCCTGCTGCGCGAGGCGACGCGCGTCGTCGAGTCCGGGCAGACCGCGTTCGAACGCCTGTATCGCGCGTTCATCGCTGCACGCGCCGCGCTTGGCCTGGCGCTGGTGCTGGCGCTGACCGTCGGGGGCCTGTTCGGTCTGCGCCTCAACCTGTGGGCGGCGTTGGTCAGTTTGGTCTATGCGAGCGTCGCGATCAGCATGTGGGTGCTGCCGCGCTTTCGGCCGCCCGCGGCGCCGCGCGCGATGGCGCAGCTGCGCAGCCCGCAGTGGCTCGCGACGATAGGCATCGACCTGGTGTGCTTCACCGCGCTGCATGTGCTGGCGCAGGGGGCGAGCCTGAACTACGTCGCGCTGCTGGTGCTGCCGGTGCTGATGGCCGGTGTGCTGACGCCGCGCAATCTCGCGCTCGCCACCGCCGCTGCGGTGACGCTGGCCTTGCTCGGCTCCGCCTGGCTGACGGCGCTCGGCGGCGCCGACAGCACCTTGCAGATGACCCAGGCGGCGCTCGCCGGCACCGGCTTCTTCGTCATCACGCTGCTGGCAGGCGAACTGGCAGGGCGCTTGGCGCGCGAAGAGCTGACCGCCCGCGGCAGCCTCGAGATGGCGCGCCAGCAGGCGCAGCTGAACCGGCTCGTGATCGAGGAGATGCAGGACGGCGTGCTCGTCGTCGACCGGCGCGGCCGCGTGCGCGCCGCCAACCCGGCCGCGCGGCGCCTGCTCGCGCCCAGCGGGATGAGCCGGCCGGCGCCGTTCCAGCTGCGCGGCGTGCAGGCCTGGGACGCGCTCGTCAAGACCGTCGAGCGTGCGTTCGGCGAAGCCTCGTGGCCCGAGGCCGGGCGCGACGTGGTGTTGCAGTTCGAGCCGGGGTCGATGAGCGCTCCGGGCGCGCAACGGACGCTGCGCGTGCGCGTGCGCTTCACGCGCCGGCGCGAGCCGCAGGTGATCGAGGAGTTCTGCGTGCTCTTCCTCGAAGACGTGCGCAACATGCAGGCGCGCAGCCGCCAGGAAAAACTCGCTGCGATGGGCCGCGTGTCGGCCGGCATCGCGCACGAGATCCGCAACCCGCTGGCCGCGATCTCGCAGGCCAATGCGCTGCTCGCCGAAGACGCCACCGACCCGGGCCAGCGCCAGCTGACGCGCATGGTGAGCGACAACGTCGAGCGCCTCAAGCGCATCGTCGACGACGTGATGGAAGTGGCGCCCGGCGTGGTGCCCGATGTCGGCGTCATCGACGCGACCGCGCAAGTGGCCGCCGTGTGCAGCGAATGGGCGGGCGCGGCCGGCGTGACGCTGGGCGAGCAAAGCCTGCTGCGCATCATCTTGCCCGACGAGCCGATCGGCGTGTGGTTCGACGCCGAGCACTTGCGGCGCGTGCTCGTGAACCTGCTCGACAATGCGCTGCGCCACGCGAGCAAGGCGCCCGGCGCGATCCAGCTGCGGCTGGATTCGCGCCACGACGCGCAAGCCTTCTTGAGCGTGGCCAGCGACGGCCCGCCGATCCCGCCGGATGTGGAGCCTTACCTATTCGAGCCGTTTTTCTCGACCCGCAGCCGCGGCACCGGGCTGGGCCTGTATATTTGTCGCGAGTTGTGCGAGCGCTATGGCGCGACCATCGATTACCGGCTGCGCGCCG
>Ga0307509_10003189_pt1 | contig 25358 bp, 24 predicted proteins | sample 10_EM_MG_FD_202245 | JGI IMG/M metagenome (GOLD analysis project Ga0307509, IMG submission 202245) | Populus trichocarpa ectomycorrhiza microbial communities from riparian zone in the Pacific Northwest, United States - 10_EM | ecosystem: Host-associated > Plants > Roots > Unclassified | place... | reverse complement strand
GGATTCCCTTTCATTTAGATAGATCACGCAAGCTTGGAATATACTTCTACAGTCTTAAACTATATTGTGTTCTTAATATTGTTACCAACCTTCTACGAAGACAAGTACAATATCCCACATATTTTCACGCTAAGCTCTTGCAGGCTGCCCTTACTCCCGTGAAGCGGACTTTCATCTGTATTGATGCCCTTGATGAATGTCCGGATAAACATCTATCTCAACTTCTGACCTCATTGCATACCGTTTCTCAAGCGTTACCAGACATCCGGTTGTTTATTACCGGGAGACCCCATATCCGAAGTGCGGTGGAGAGATATCTTCCGGCTGGTGCGCAAGTTACCCCGTCAGCCCAAGCAGGGAAGATATAAAGGAATATCTGGATGTGGAATTGGGGCGTGACTTGGATTCTGGAGCGATGAGCCCAGCACTCAGGGCCGATATTCTGAAACGCATTCCAGAAAAAATTCCTGACGCGTATGTAATGGCTAGCCCCACACCAAAAACCCGTGGAGATCATTGAATGGTGCCTAGATTTCTGCTCGTTTCCTTGAGCATAGCTGCGATATTAGGGGAGGCGAGAGTCCACAAGAGGCGAGAAAGACTAGATGAAATGACAAGTGGGCTCGGTTTGGACAGCGCCTATGATGCTACGTTGGACAGAATAAAAAGTCAGGGTAAAGGCAAATCAGCACTCGGGATGGCTGCATTGATGTGGATTTCTATCTCGGAGCATCCAATGCACATTGGGGAGCTACGGGAAGCGTTAGGGGTCGAAATTGGGTCCAAGGACATGAACTATGATAATATCCCTTCCGAAAAAACCTTGTTAGCCTCTTGCTTGGGACTCGTCACAATAGACGAGAGCTCAACTGTCCGCTTGGTGCACTTTACCCTTCAAGAATATTTCAACAGCCATTCCGAACGTTTCGAGAACCCCCAGTCAACGATGGCGGAGATTTGCTTGACGTATCTTAACTTTGATTCCGTTAATGAGCTGCCGCACAGTCTTGACAGCACTCCGGCAGAGAAACGCCTCCTGCAATATGCTTCTAGTTGCTGGGGGATCCGTGCAGGAAATGAGCTTACAGAAGCGTGAAATCACTTGCGCTTCAGCTACTTGATAAATTTGGCAGACATATATTAGCCAAGCTTTTGTTATGGAATAACATGGGTTGGTGGGGAAGGGTGTGGTATTCTGAGGGATTCACTGGTCTTCATTTCACGGCATACCTTGGGCTTGGTGAGATTGCGATTGCATTGCTGGAAGAGGTAGGAGGCTGTGGTGCAGATGTGGCTGATGCCTGGGGTCGTACTCTGGGGCGCTGCCAAGGGTGGTCATGAGGGGATTGTGAAGCTGCTCCTTGACCGGAAAGAGGTCGACCCCGACTCGAGAGACGATGATCGCCGAACACCACTCTGAGGCGCTGCCGAGGGTGGGCACGAAGGGATTGTGAAGCTGCTCCTCGGCCGGAAAGAAGTCAACCTCAACTCAGGAGCCAATTATGGCGGAACACCACTCTGCGAGGCTGCCGAGCGTGGTTATGAGGGGATTGTGAAGCTGCTCCTCGGCCGGAAAGAAGTCAACCCCAACTCAGGAGCCAATTATGGCGGAACACCACTCTGCAAGGCTGCCGAGCGTGGTTATGAGGGGATTGTGAAGCTGCTCCTTGACCGGAAAGAGGTCGACCCTGACTCGAGAGACAATGATCGCCGAACACCACTCTGGGGCGCTGCCGAGGGTCGGCATGAGGAGATTGTGAGGTTGCTCCAGCGGCGTATAGATGCTGAGTCCGGTACCGGGGCAAATGATACTTTAATGCCTCCTTCTTACCTTTTACAAAATAGTTATGAGGGGCTCTTGGTCTCGCAGCTATCTCCACAACCACCCCGAGATAGCCCAGGCATGCTCCCTCAAGATGTCCACCCAGCACTCTCGTCAGCCATTTCTCCTCCTGACACCCCTGATGTCAGTTCAGAAACCTCCTCACAGGCCCCTCCACTTGACTCTCCTCCCTTAGCTTTATCAAACCTTCTTCCACTAACTACTATCGCTGCTGCCCGAATGGCCGCCATTGCCGCCCTCCTAGCAATCATAATTAGGTTATGGCTATAGTACGGCGAGGATTCTTGTTGAAAATCCACCCCCAGCATACCAACCAACCATCCTAGCCTATTTCAACGCGGTGGTATGATTAGCTAAACATCTGGAAATGGCTAGGTACGCCAATGGATCGATGTGAGTAGGTTTGTACCTAAGAATTGCAGCTGTTATGCTGTTCGAATTTTGTATGAAGATGAAGGATTCATGTGTACTCCGGGGTAAGGGTAGAGTTTGTGTTACACTATATATCTGTGTTAGAGTTGACGGAAGTGGATAGTTGATAGACAGAGATGTGAGAGCGAATGCAAGCGGAAAGGTACGACGAAAGGTTATAGAATGACTTTGGTATTTTCATTTGTTCTGAACTTGAAAGGAGATGAAAGGATCGACGGAGATGGTTTATGGTCATGTCTTCCCTTCGTCACCAGTATGGAAGTATGCAGGCAAATGGGGTCATACATGGAGAGAAATGGATGAGTGTGGGGAGCGATGGAATGAGCAAGATGATTTCCTTATATTCTATATATTCTCATGTTTTGTTTAGTCAGTTTGATGACGATGACCAGCGAACGAAGTTTCTGGTTAAACCTACCCTTTAGCTTAGCCCCGGCCTTGTTCGTGTGTTTGGCCGTTGTGCCATTTGTTAGTGTCACCCGTGATAGATCCTCCGACAATCAGTTGGAAATTTGGGTTGGACTACCGAAAGCCTTCTTTGTAACACTGCTCTACTCGCTACCCCCGAAAATACAACCCCTGGCTACTGGACGCTGCCTCACACTATGGGCAGACTTAAACTCAATGACCCAGTGAGAAGTCCAGTGAAAAGCCTGCAAGCACTGGTATCCTAGACACTTATCAGAAAGTATAGCTTTACTGAACCTATTATATTATAGTAAAATTGGCTAACTTGATATTGCAGGCTGGCACCCGTGGGAGCTGAGTGTGTCCCTGCTAGAAGATAAATTTCATGAAACGACTTGAGTTGGTAATCAAATCGGTGTTAGTTGGTTATTTTTATTGACAATTAATTTCCTAGGATATCAGAAAGATAGAAAGGGATATAGGGAAATTACAACGAGATATCAGGACGCTCAAATGGCAAGTTAGATTCTTGCTGGCTGCAGTCATGGAAGGACGGGGGGAATTGTGAGTGGTTCTGAAAAAGCTCGTTAATTGCTTAGGCGCTAACGGGCTTTATAGCCCCCGGCATTCTTTATTTGGCAGAAACTGTCAAAGGGGGCAAGGACGGAAGAGCTATCCCTAAAGAAGTAGAGAAGCAAGGGAAGTACCGAGGGAAGCAGGACTGGAACGGCTGGTAAGGAAAGCCTTCAGTGATGCGTTGACGGGGATGAGGTCCGTGGGCCCCGGGAAGGCGGGGGGGGGAACTAATTATCCCTTCTTTTTCCTCTTCCGTCCCTGCTTTTTATTGTTAAATATTGATAGGATAATATCAAAAGTGGGTTTCTTTGCATAAACTACTAGAGCCCTATAAAATCTCTTGAAATCCACCATCTCTGCCCCCCCTGTAATCTCCGAATTCTGAGTCGAAAGCTCCCGAAAATGATTAGCATTTTCCAGAATTCCGAGTTCTCTTTTTTTTTTTTTTGAAAACATATAGGTATCTCACTACTCTCTAAAACTTGGTAGGTATTCCTGCTTTCTGTTTGTGTTTTTGGCAATAGTTCACAAGAGCTTTCCCTTTCCTTGCCTCCCATTTCCACCCCCTTTTTGACCTAGTACGTTGGCTGTGGGCAGTAGCGGTCGGCTCCCAGCAAGCAAGCAAGGAAGTGTAAGGTTGAGCTATGCATACGGTATGGGGCAGTAGCCTTACCAGATGATCCAGGCAGTGCATGTTTTTCATTGAAGACACGACGATGACACATAATAACACATAATATAGAAAAGATCCGCACTTGGGGCAGTCATTGATTCTCACTCGCATTATTAGCTTAAGTTATGTTGGAAAATGAGAGAATGGGTAAGCTGTATACCGGGAACTTGGAAGAGCGAGAGATACTTAAGAACTTCATTCTAGCTAAGAGGGTCGGAGTGGCCCCCTGTTTATGCAATGAAACGGCAACCTATATCAACAGTGGGAAATAAATCAAAGGAGACAATATGGAAGACAGAAGATCATAGATGAGAACAGAATTGCCTATCTAATCAATTAACCAAAGGATAACAGGGGAGACAGAGAAAATATGATAAGTAGAAGTGACACAACTCTAAACCCATATTGAGGAATACTTACCGGCTATTTATTACACAAAAATGTAGAAAGCATACATTCGAAAGTACTATTTCAACAAGTTATACCGAGGCTCCAGGGCCCCTACACACCTTCCAACAGGGTAACGAGGCCATCCTCTAAGAAATTATTATATAAAGTTAGCCGCCTGTGCCGACATAGCAAGTGCTGTCCCCTGATAGAGGCTGCTCGTTAGACGCGACGATTAGGGCAGTTCAACCGTGCTATCTCTATTAACATTCTGGTCTAAGCCACTCAAATCTACGCCCGTGATTTGGCCACCATGTCACACTCCGACATCGCGATTGAAGCCTCAAAGCTTCACGCTGGGCAATTCAAACGGTAATTCCAGAGGAGGCGGTGGAGGAGACACAGCTATCATCCCTCCTGGATTTGCAGCCTTACAAAGTTCCTATCCACATGAGCAAAATGAAAGAGGAAGAATCATCCCTTAATCCAACAAGGGGTAGGGATGATGCCTAGGATGATGCTAGTGGGGAACAACCTTGATTGGTTCGGGATTCCTTAAGCTTTATGCAGTTAAAGGGGCTGGTCGTCAAGGCGCCTAGATTAAAGGTGGGTTTGATCAGTGTTTCTTCTTGCTCTATACTTGGCAGGAGAGTTTGCGAGAATCAATTGGAATATTACCTTTCAAACTAGGTGGTCAAGCCTTCAATAGGAGCTGCTGCTTCTGCTGACCCCCAACTGTTTGAGTGCTTGTTAAGCACTTGAGGAAAATTTGAAAAGGAAATCCGACAGTTACCCACAAACCAGAATATGTCTTTAGTTAGTTCTCTGTGGAGGTTGTTACTGCGGAACTGAGTGAGTGGTTCTCTTATTCGCTCGCAAAAGACCTCTCTTGCTACTTTCTAAACAAACCTTTGAAAAAGGACGTTGTTCTCTCACTCCTGCCGCACCAGACAGCCAAATATCTGGTCGGAAGGCAGCTGCTAAGATGAGAGGCTAGCAATGGTGCCAAGCGCAGGGATTTTATATCTCGATGTATGGAACTAATGGAGAATACAGACTAGAGGGAACGGGTAAAGGGCCTTGGGTGGCCCACATTGCTCAGGACGCATCCGAGGAGGATGTTTCTGAAGAGGACCATCTAGGTAAGATTAGGGAAAACATTGCGTTAGTAAGACGGGATTGTAGAGGCGTTATTTGATTGTATCTGAGGTTTAGTTGGAAGGGAATTAGAGTATGCTGCTACGGGTGGTAATTTGAGAGATGATACAATGGAAGGAGACTGGGGATGGAAGAGGAAGGAACTCCGGTATTTTGAATGATATTATACATTCGAGAAGCATTCTGTGCAAGAACGTTCAAATAAGGTATGATATGACATCGGGAATCTAATTTAACCTGACCCCATCTATGAAACCCCCCCCTAACTTTTCCCTACCTCGCCTGTATACCCCAAGCTGCTATCATCATCCCTCCACATCCCCCCCCCTTGCAAACCGCACACACCCTTCCTCTCATCCACCTATCACCCATCTCAAGTCTTAAATCTACCCTTCCTCAATCCCCGTTCTCTCCCTCCACCACCCGAGCCCCAAAACAAGCCACCATGATACGCATCGCACTCAAGTACCATTGCTATCAAGGGTAAGCCAGCCTTCCTTATCCTCAGGGTTAGGGTTTTTCTCAAATGGAAAAAAATAATTTGAAACAAAAAACATTGATAGGATTTGAACCTGTGCTTAGCAAGGAAACAGATTTCATGTCTGCTGCCATAACCACTCGGCCATGATGTCTTGTCTATTATACTTTGGTGGCTCGTCGAAATCCTGGAAATGGGCACAGTACCCCCGCTCAGATAACTCGGTACCAAGGACCCGCAAAAGCCTAGAAAGCAGCCAGAGGGACCAGCTCTTGAACAATCAGTATAATAATTATGATATCATAGCCAGAATTGCAGATTAGTTAGCGTTTTTTTCATTCAGGCTGATTACAGGGTATCAGTATCATTACCCGTCAATAAACAACCTCTCATCATCCCTGCTGGCCCCACATCAGTCAAAGTTCCACAATAAGTCTATCCCTATACATTCTGCCCAGGTTATGCTTCAAGTCCATCACGGAGGGTGGTTCAAGTTATCGCCATCCTATTATTCTCGATCATTCTCAGCACCTTTCAACAAACAATCGATTATTGCCCCTGTCAGCCTCTACATTATCTGTCGAAAACTCCGCAATAAGTCTATTCCTGTGAATTTTACCAAAGCCACGGCTCGAGTGCACCAAGGAGGTTTGTTCAAGTTATTGCTATCCTATTACTCTTGATCATTCTTGACGCCGGTCGCATCCAAGAGTAAGTTTTTCTGATTTTTTTAACTATCTAAACACAAGTCAAGTATTGATGAATTGGAGAGCAGGATTTAGCACGATGGCCGTCATTCGCAGGTCCCAGACGTCATTCGAAGCTATTCCGGAGTAAGACACTTATAGGGCTCAGTCGTCCTTCTCAAGCGGAGGTCAGGATGGACTATAAGAAGGGCGTCCCCCCTTGGCAGAGTCCCATCTCCGACACCCGTCCCCTCCTAAGCAAATAACAGACGGACTGAACGCTTGGGAACACTGGCTGTGCCTGACAATACATTGATTGCAGACACAAAGCCTATCCTTGAAGGGATGGTATTGACAAGAGAGCGATTGAGATCATCAGGTAAGTGGTCCACAGCCTCATCTTGCAATAGCTTAACATTGAAGGATATCCTAGTGAGCGGTGCCCTGATTTTAAGGAGCCCAACATTAGTGACTTAGCCCTATACTATAGGCCTAGTGCTCGATGCTATAAAAACAATCGAACGCGAGGCATATTTAAAGAGGGAAACAGGGCCATTTAATCCTATCTTCTAACCTGTGGAATGAAGGAATTTCTAGTGGTTGATCTGGCTGCAGTTGCCGAGCACAAATCTGTACTGATGATTGAGACAAAGCGAGCATCTATAGGACAGGCGATGACGCAGATTTTGTTGGCTATGAAAGATGAAAGGGATGATAATACGGGAGGTGTTATCAACAGTTTCATTACAGCAGGAGATGATTAGCAAATGTTCAGTTATGACGGGAGCGAGTTTGTGAAGATGGAAAAGTTCACAACATTGTCTGATACAATTATGGATAGCAAAGAGAGGTGGGTAACAGAATTCGATTGTAGAGGACTGTACGGCGGTCGTGCCCGACCAACGGAGGGATCGTAAGGAAGAATGTTGCCCTTTGAGGATAGGTAATTTTGTTTTGCGGTCTGTTACTTTCTGTTTCGGAAGAGGCTTTCGCGTCTACATTCTTGTTTCCTGTTAAGCAGGGTCTTACAAAGTTCTGTATTGGGGGAACTCAACTACCTATTTGTAGGATGAGACTGATTGCTACTTCAAACCTTCGTTTTGAGCTTGAATATAGCGGTTTGGAGCAAAACCTTCATTTAGCTTGCAAGTGACATGTATCTCCAAGTGCGGGCATTTCTAACAGAAACTTAGGGGATGTTTAGTATTATACAGCGACGCTGGACTCGACTCAAAAAATGTTGCCCCGCGTCACTAAACCCTGGGTAAATGGTAAAATCTTTGGTTTAAAAAAGAGGAGGCTTTGATACCAATCCGTCAAGTGGTATTGATCTTCAGGCATTATACTCCTCGAGCTTACGCTTCTCTGTCGAATCCCATATTTCCCATAATTTTATCACTAGGAGGCGAGATTCCATCTAAGCAAACAATATGGTGACGGAAAAAAAAGAAAAAGAAAAGGATTAACCGTGTAGAAACGTATGATAACTAAAAAAACAAAATCTTATTGGAACATTACTATGCAGTACTGTCGGGCGTGCAGATGGCCATGCGGTAGATTACGACCGGAGGAGGTTATCTGTATACTAGGGACATGGAGGGCTTTTTTTTTGTTTAAGTCATGTATTCATTTGTTTAAAGGTACAAAGAACTCGCATGCAGCGGTAAGCTATGGCGTAAACAAAACCTATAATAAAATAACCAACAAAAGAAACTCCAAACCACCCGATTCTCCAAAGCGTAGCTAAACCTTGACGCAATTACCAACCAAGAGAAACCATCATAATCTCGTAAAGAAATATCCAAAACCATCAGACCTCACGATCTCCGTTAAAAGACAACAAGTAGAGAAATACCCAACATCATCATTCATCCTCCACGGGAGAAAACCTGAAGCGGGGCGAGGGGGAGAAGGAAGGGGAGGGAGTAGGGCTGTGGGCAGTACTAGAAGTAGGGCTCGGGGGGAACATGTCGGGTGGAAAACCTGTTGCGGTGAGTGCGATGAAACTAGAGAGGCTGGCGATATCGTGATCGGAGGACCATAGGGGCGAGTCGGCATCAAGCGAGGTGAGGGTCGGGAGGAGATTCTCTTTCAGGCGGCGACGGGCCTCGCAGTGGAGGATGGCATGCTCAAAGGTTTCCGCAGAGGCGCGGCACCTGGGGCAGAGAGAGGGGGTGTCCCGATTGAACCAGGAAGGATGGGCTGCGAGGTAGCTCTTGCCAGACCGCATTTGGTGGAAACGACCGGCCATGAATTTGGGGAGGCCCATGAATGGGTGGGGCGTGAGCGAAGGTGGGTAAGGATAGCCTGGGGGAGGAGGAGCCAGCGAGCATCATTGTAGGAGAAGGATCGCTCGGGATTCATTTTTGAGGGCGATGTACGAGTCCGCAGGAGAGTCCGCCGGGGGAAGGGACAGGGTAGGGACCAGTTGACGATTGTGTGAAGGAAAGAAAAGCCTTTCCTTAAGCAGGGGAAGCGCCCTGTGGGCGATCTCATCAATGGGGAGGTGCTTGCGGATCGTCACTTGAGGTGTCTTCCACATAAGAGGGCGATAGGCGGGGTTTAACTTGACCAGCAGGGGGCGATGACAGAGCGGGGATCGGTAGGGAGACCGGTTCGGGACTGATTTGTGTAGCCTGGCTGACGCAGGGTTAATCTCGGGTGGCGAGCAGACTACCCTTAGGGCCGCCATGCGCTGTCGGTGTTCAATCAGGAGGACCAGAGGGGGGAGGCAAGACTCGATGGCCAGCACGGGGATCGGAGTGGAGGAGAAGCAGTTGGTGACCCATCTCTGAACGCGATGCCAAAAAACGTCCAACTTATCCTGCATCCCCACTAGGGGAGTGTAGAGGTCTGAGCCGTATAGGAGAACAGGGGCGAGGAGGGACGAAGCTAGCCTATGGCAGAGGTACGGAGGGAGACCCTTTCCTGGAGGAGAGAGTCTCTTAATCGTGTCGAAAGCGCCCTGGGCGAGGGACAGTCTCTTGCTGAAGTGGGCACTCGAGGAGAGAGGGGGCGTGAACCAGTATCCTAGCCACCTTACCGTGTCCTTGGGGGAGAAGTAGAGGTCGTCCAAACGGACTCCCGCCGTTGAGGGAGGTGAGCGCTCCTGAGGGGTGCGCCAGTGAATGAGTTCAGTTTTGGGGACGGAGAAGGTAAGGCCCCGGGGCGCCGCGATCCTGCAAAGAGATCGGTAGTGGCCTTGAAGGAGTTGAACATTGCGTCTGTGTGAGGAGGAGGAAACCGTGACAACGAAATCGTCCACATAGGAGATTACTATTCCCTTAGGTATAACAGGATGTAGTGGAGAAACCTAGATAATAAAGAGGAGGGGGGAGATGGGAGAGCCCTGGGGGGTACCCACAGCGACCGGCGAAAATATTCTCGGGGAACCTTGAAAGAGAAGCCTACACATGCGGCTGGTGAGGAAGCTGCCAACCCAGGCAGTAAGGTATTTGTGGGCCCCTTTGGCCCGCAGTGCCGACGTGAGCTGGCCAGGGTCGACATTGTCGAAGCCGCCCTTGATATCCAGGAAAAGGGATGAGACCTTGGAACCAAGTCTCTGGAGGAGGCGAACCTCATGGGTGAGGGTGGATGTGGCGTCGTAAGTGGAGAGACCCGGAAGTGACCCTGTTTGGTGAGGGTGGAGTAGGCCTACATGCCTGGCCAGAAGGGAGAGGCGTGAAGCGACGACACGTTCCAGTATTTTGGAAAGAGTCTCGAGTAGAACAATGACCCTAAAGGAGGCAGGGGTATCATAAGATGCCTTGCCGGGCTTATCTAAAACAATGCCGTTTGCTTTCTTCAGGGAGGCTGGGTGGTGTCCGTAGTGCAGTAGAGGGGAGAGGAGTCTGGTGAGGAGGTTGGGACATGATCGGTGAACCTGTTTCCATACATCGTAAGAGATCGTATCAGGGCCTGGCGCGGAAGAGTTGGAGGATTTCGAAAGTGCGAGGGCGATTTCTTCCTGACTGAGAGGAAAGTAGTCAGGATAAGGAGAGAGAGTGAGGGGGGCGTTAGTCGGAGAAGGGGTGGAGGGGAAAAAATGTGAAAGTAAGGCTTCGTTGATGCCCTCGGGAGTATCCCGGTCGGGAAAGGAGGGGAACCTTGAGGCCTGCCTTCCAGAGGCGAGCTTCCTGGCCTCCCAGACTGAGGAGGGGGTAAGGGACGAAAGGTATGTAGACCAATGGGCGAACTTAGCCTTCTTAATGGCAGAAAAATAGAAACGTCTTGCCGAGCGTAGAGCCGACTGATCATAAGGATCCCTGGAAGACTTGTAAGTCCGAGAGGCCGAGTGAAAGGCAGATCTCAGGTGGGAGAGAAGAGGGGACCACCACGGCTTGGATCTGGGGGACCGGCGTGACACAGGAGTGTTGGAGGAGATGAGGGTCTTGACCTTATTGGCATGGGTGTCAAACCATTCCTCAAAGGTGGAGGAAGAGCAAACAGGCGGAGGGGGGGAAGGTACCAAGGAGGGGAGAGCGGGTAGGATACTGGACCAATCCGTTTTTGACCAGTTGGGAGAGGGAGGAGGGAGCCTGAACCTGGGAGACTCCAGTGTGATGAGCACTGGGACATGGTCAGAGCCAGTCGAGGGGAGGGGCGTGTCCCAATGTGAGAACGAGGGAAAGAGCAGGCTATTAGCGAAGGCGAGGTCCAGGACCGAAGGCCTGGCGTTGTGTGAAAAGGGAAAGTATGTATACAATCCAGGTTGGTTGAGGAGAGAGTAGCCATGTTCCGAAGCCTGGCTATAATAGGGTTGCGATAGGTTGTATTCCTTAGAGTCAAACGTGCGTAGAGGGTCGGCAGATGGATGATGCACATTGAGGTCGCCAACCACCATCGTCGGGAAAGCATTATCCTGAAACAAATCAGAGGGGGAGATAGTACGAAAGGGGGCGGACCTGAGAGGGAGGTTGTAGGCGTTGGTGATCCTGAATCTAGCGAACTGGAGCTCAAAGAAGCCCTCTGGGGCAAATATGTCGATTGAAAACAAATCGGAACGAATGGATGGGATGGGTAAAAGCGAGACCGAGTTTAGCAGGTGGGGGTGGACATAGAAAGCCACCCTTGGTTTAGGGGAGGAGGGGTGAAAACACTTGTATGTAGAGAAGGAAGGAAGTTGACTTCTCCTGACGGGGGGATCTTGGAGGGCTACTATCATAGGAGGGGAGGCTAACTGATTAACATTGTTCATAAGGGATAAAAACACATCCCAGCTCCCAAGGCTGTTGTGTTGAACGATGGAAAAGGAACGAAGTGTCCCCCTGGCCGGCCGGGGGGACATGGTTGAGTTATTGTTGTAATTCATTATCGGGCCCTGCCCGGATCATTGGAAGGAGCAGGGGAGGGGCTGGGGGCCACCTGGGGGAGCGGGCCATAGGGACATGGAGGGCTCCACGTCATGTATTTATACCTCTTGCTTTCTTGTACCTCTTACGAAGAACAACACCCCCCTCCCCACCTTACTTACACGAGAGACCTCCCACAGTACCCTATCAACTAGTTGTTCCCAAACTACACCCTCAGAACTTCAGAAACCAGAGGTTGGAAGCATGGTGCCAAACACTCAAGTGTACTTAAATTGTAGTTAGAGTCGAAACTCCATTAGAATCACTGTTTGAATAGGGACCACCATGCTATGGCTCATCGTGCTACTGTTCATATAATATGCGGGTGTCCCGAAATCTGCTGTGCTCTAGACTAGAGGAAGAGCTTTAAATTCAGCTTAAGTGCAGGTGTTGCCATTGCACCGCTATTTTTATGAGCTTCCTTTTTGAAAATTTCTGACTCTAGAAGTTTACACAAGGTACAAAAGTGGAGTTATGTTTTTTAGGGGGGTCCTGGTATGCTTATCCGGATAGTAGAAGCTTTGATATACTCGAGTAACGAAGGATGGATCTTATTGAACTTGTGCTTGTGTGGAATACTAATTTACGAAGGAAAGAACTTTCGGTCAGGGTTACATGAACGATCAGCCACCATTGTATTGCTGCACATGGTATTCCGGATGAGCTGGTTGGACTATGTGTCCGCTAGCAAAGCCGCGGGGTAACCGCGGTCCCATTTTTCTCCAGCCTCATGTGCACCTAAGAACCTGTCCTCTGAATCATCGCATTCGAAGACGCAACCTTCCAACAACGAACAAAGGGAAATGTGACAGCCTCTTTTGTTGGGAAAATAGCGACTCTTTTAAAACCAGCTCGTTTAACAATAACTCTTTTCAATGATTTGTATAACGTGAACAGCGTTGTCAACGAGAGGGTAGAGATTCTTGCATAGTTATCTCTACTAGTGACATGGACACGGCACAGAGATATTAGAGCCTACTGAGCCGAATATGCGAGACACCGGCCCCTAGAAACAGAGAAATATCAGAACTCGTTCAATAGCTTTTGGGGTAGAGTATCTGGTGATTCGGCCTTGTTTTGCCGGGGGGGTCTGAGGGGTGACAAGACCCATAGTATCGTAAGACAGCAACAGACGCAGGAAGGATAGATTCTGTTTTAAATCACAGAGAATCTCTCATTAAACACCTAAGGAGTAAGAAACAGCTCTGCTGAAATCTACCAGCAACTCAGGAAGAGATACACTACCCACCCATTAAAATCCCGAAATACAGCTTACAGTCGGATAAGTATTAGTTCCCAAGTTTACATTTCATGAAATACCTAGCTGGCGCAGTGGTTAATACTCCTGTCGCAATTAGCGGGAGCCCAGGAGTTCAATCCATGCTGACAATCAGTTATTATTGAACGATCCGTCATGTCGGGCAGGAAAACTGAGAATTTCTCAAATCCTGCCCTATGGGGACTGGGAGATTGGAGAACTTGGCCTTCATCAATAAGGCTCTGGGGTTTAACAATCCTGTTACGAGGTGGTAGAATCCGACTCTAGACCTTAAAGGTTGGCGATCGGCGGGTAGCAGAAGCAGACGGGAAGGGGGTTGGCAAAAAAAAAAAAAATCCAAGAAAAAAATAGAAAGAAGAAAAAAACATCTTCCTCTTTTTATCTTGGGGAGAAGGCAGCTGTTGCCCCTAAAGGCTATAGCCATTTTAGTTGCTCCCTCTCTGGTAAGATACTCTCTCCCTATTTATTGCCTTGAATCAGGTACGAGAGATGACCCTCAATGCAGCGAAGATGTTTTTTTTTCTAAAACATTTTGAAAGCTCCTCAGTAATAGGCACGTTATATGGGATAGGGCAATGGGGTGAAATTCTACCATTGGGTGCTTCTACAGTACTTCGACTTCGCCGCCCAGAAGGAGCAATCCCCAACGACCATTCTAAGTTCCCTCCTGAAACAGCTTATTGGAGGAGTCGAAAGGATTCCAGCAAAGATCGTCCAGGCCATTCGACGCTATAGGTAAATCTCAGGAGGGGGGAGACTAGGACTCAGCCCAGTTGTAGTGATGTTACAGGAGCTCTCACCCTCACGACGCACCCTCATATGCACTGATGCTAGAGACGAATTCGTAGTCGGGTTATGAGCAAAGTTGCTTAAGTCAGTGAAGCCACCCCTACGCAAGCCCTTAAACACGGGAGTTTTTAATCACGGGAAGATCGTATATCCAGGATGATGTAGAGAAGCTTCTTCGGGTGGGAGTGCCTGTATCCACTACAACGACTAACTTAGGGATGATGTCATTCTATTCCTCCGAGAAAAACAGAGGGAGGATATAATACTGAAGGTGATGGGCCAGAGCGAGGAGGAGGAGATTATGGAGACAATTCCTACGGCGGTGTCGGAAATGTAAGGCGCATGGGCGCTGGTAAAAATATGGTAGCTTTTTTGAGTTAACAGATCAATCTCAAGCTTCCTGCTGGTATCTCTAAGTATTGGGGCGATCCCGTAGGAAAGACCCACCATCAGCGGCGAGCGAAACTCAGTGCAATGGCAGATGGCTTGGGCTCGGGGGATGGATGCGATGCAATCATTGGGTGGATCTGCCACAGGAAGGGGATGGAGTAAGACTAAGGATGGAGGCTCGGATGTGGATTCGCATTCGCGGCAGTCGTTGAAGGTGGATCAGATATGCCACTCCATGGAGGTCGAAACAGAATCTATCGACATTAACGCCAGCAATGTGCCTTCGATCCGGACAGTGTTAGATTTTTGTCGAGTAGTGCAGCTGCTGTTGGAACTGGAAGACGTGAAACCCGATAGGCCAGACAACCGCAGAGAAACAACGCTTTCATTGGGTCCTCGGTATAGCTGGAAGGAAGTATTAATGCTCTTCAAACCCCGGAAGGCTGTGACCCCCAGGGCAGTATAGGGCTCTGGAGCACGGCCTCTTTTGGCCCCTCCGAACCTCACCATGTTCATCATTTAAAACATTTGCCAAAACTTTACGACCATTTCTATCCTCTCTCCTGCTGTCCGAGATTAACGTGATTTACGGGGAAGCGGCTCACGACAGGGATCCGGCTCACCCATAGCAACCACTGAAAAATCAAACCTACATTTTATTATCTCAATGAATAAGACAGGTATTAGTTTGAAAATTTAGATACAAGTACTTTAAGATATAGAGAATCAGGAAATATGGTTTTTATTTCTTAGGTAAAGGTTGCTGCTCTGGTATAGTGGTTTTAAGATTGTCTAGGTCAAAAAAGAATTGCCCTCTTTCCAAACTATATAAAAATTGAAAAACTTCCAAGAAGGACATTCTAAAATAGATAGAAGAATAGTAGAAGTCTTATATATTCAGAGTAAAGTAGTTTTAATTTTGTTTATATAAATTGCCTAGAGCAATAGTGGTCAAAAGAGAGATGAAAAACTATGTACAAATTACATACAAATTGTATCAATTTGACCATGTAATATCTACATACATAGTTGGCCTATGAACTCAATTTCTTGAAATATCCTTTATTATGATCTCTAGAGTAGATATTGAAGGTTTAAACTCATAGAACAAAGTTTTGAATAATCTGTACATTGATGATTCTCAAACCAGTAAAAGCAAGGGAGAAGTTCTGTTACTTAGTTAAAATTGCAACAATGAATTATTTGAAATAACAATCAATTATCAGATTAAGGTAAATGGTTTACGAAGTCAAACTACACTTCTTGAAGACAGGAAAATTGATATTGGTTCATCAGATTCCATGTTAATTGTCTATAATTAAATTGTCATAATTGTGTACAGATTAGTAGATACAATTAGATATACTTGTGTACATAACATGCTTACTATCAAACCTAGTTATCTAATGTGAATTGAATCATGGATAGACTTGTATTTGGTTTGAAAATGTTATTATAACTATTTAACAATGGCAAAAAGCTCGGTAGTTATATACTATTACTCTGTAAATTGAATGGAGTATAGAATATGCCAGGTGTATTTGCCTAACTTCAAACCTTCAATACTAACTCTATAAATCATAATAAAGGATATTCCAAGAAATTGAGTTCATAGGCCAATTATGTATGTAGGTATTACATGGTCAAATTGATACAATTTGTATGATAAGAATTGTATTGATTAATTAGAATCATTATTATTTTTTATATATAGCATTCTAATAATTATATATTAGTATACCTTTAATAGCTAATTCATGTAAGCCATTATTTTTACTATCATTTTGTTGTGAAGTTATACTATTACTAAATTTTTCATTGTGCCACATTTTTTAGTATACACTTACTGTTATAACTGGAGGCTGCCTGGGCACCAGCGGGCTTTGTCGGCCCCCCATAATCTGCAATTGCCTGACCCAGGCCTTTTGAAACCGTAGCTGGACTAGCTGCTTGGTATCACCCCTCTTCATTGCCCGGTATGCATACTATATATAAGAGGCTCTGCCATAATACTATGTGCCACACCCCAACTGAAGTTAATTCTAGTAGTGAGTAAAGGAGGTGAGAGATACAAGAAAGGGCTGATGTGGGGAAACCTCCCATTCTAGTCCAAGTATCAGAAACACCCGCAAAAGAAATAAGAAATCAAAACAAAAAAAATCAGTATTTCTTGTAATGTGATATACGGGGAAGCGGCTCACGACAGGGATCAGGCTCACCCATAGCAACCGGTGAAAAATCAAACCTACATTTTATTATCTCAATGAATAAGAGAGGTATTAGTTTGAAATTTTAGATACAAGTACCTTAAGATATAGAGAATCAGCAAATATGGTTTTTATTTCTCAGGTAAAAATTGCTGCTCTGGTATAGTGGTTTTAACATTGCATATGTCAAAAAAGAATTGCCCTCTTTTCAAACAATATAAAAATTGAAAAACTTCCAAGAAGGACATTCTAAAATAGATAGCAGGATAGTAGAAGTCTTATATATACAGAGTAAAGTGGTTTTAATTTTGTTTATATAAATTGCCTAGAGCAATAGTGGTCAAAAGAGAGATGAAAAACTATGTACAAATTACATATGGTGCCGGCAGCTCAAAAAGGGAACCTGGCTGTGCAATGGATGTTATATGTGGCTTTGCAAAATTTGATTAGTAAGATACTCTTTTGTCAATAGAAAATTTATGAAAAACATAGTCTAAGGTTTGAGGATTTAATCACCCCCATAACAGGTATTTATAATTGGAGTTTATGTAGGCAAAAAAATATAAATAATAGAATATTATATCATAATAAGTCAACTGAGAACTAAGGTTTAATAAAAAGAGTATTTTTCATACATATTGGGTACAAATAACTAATCAAATGCAATAAAGCTAAGCTTTTATAAAATCCAGCTATGCTTACTAACCTAATCAAGTGTGGCTGTTGTAACACTTTTTGTTCTTTCTGACCAAAAATACAACTTTTTAAATCCTTAAGGCTCTACAACTACGAACTTAATTGCTGAGAAAAAGCCTATTTTATATTCTCCTTTATCTTCTCTTTTAGAAATAGGCTTTCTTTTAGATATTATGGTTATGGTTGTTGAGCCTTAAGGATTTGAAAAATAGGAAATTTGAGGTTCCCTTTTTGAACTGCCGGCACTATACTTGTCTGCCTTTCTTACTTTATTAATGATTATTACAATTCAACTAATATGACTTTAAAAAGAAAACGTGTGAGACCTCTATTGGATACCCCTTCAGCAGGTACTTTACATAGTCATGCATATCGTGCTGTAACGGGGGTACCCTATAGAGAGGTGAACTCTGCGGTTGTGACTACACTAAAGGCTAAATGAAGAAGATAAAGATAAGGTAAATAAATTCAGAAGAATCAAAAGGGTAAAACTTAATATCGTTAAGCTAAAAGCTTCACTCAATAAGTTCTCTTGAGGAAAGTTGGTTATCGAAGTAGAATGCCAAAGACTTACACTAAAGTAGATATCAGATTTAAGCCTTTGACATTCACCACTACTCTGACCTTGCACGAGCACCCTGTCCTGCTCAGGGTTGTCCAAGGTCTACCCTCCATCAGGTATTATCCTGCTGGAAGTATCAGACCAACTCAGTTACACTTAACTCTGTTAATAGGATATGAATTTCTGAAATGTATCTCCAATACAACCGCAGGTGGAAAAACTCTTCCATTGAAGTTATACCAGTAGCTAACTGACATGATGACAACCGGAGTCAATACCTAGATGGTTGTAACAAACAGTCTTCCATGAGGTGCTCACAATGGGAAATGAGTATCGAGGCTATCATAGGCTAGCGATTTAGCCTACATAGTCTTCTTAGTCTATTGTTATAAACTAATATCTTTCGTAGATAATAGGTATCGTGATCTTGGGAAGTCCTATTATTATAGGAATAGAGTCCTCGCCTACAAGGAAGGTAACATAGAAATAAAGGGAGTAGGTGAAGCGAGTATCTTGTACCAATGGAAGGTCACTGTCAATGAGCTTAGCCCATGCTCCAGTGTCTGAGTGTTGTGTTACTTAGATGATTGCGTGTGTTAGGCATACCAGAAGGCTCAGCCTTCCCTTAGTGAATAAAGACCTATAGTTACCCTACCTTACAATTCTGTGTTCAAAAAGACAAGCCAACACCCCCCTCCCGCACCAGCGTTGGGACGGCGCTACACCGGCAGATGCCGCCGTAGTTGCGTCCCCTCACCAAAGACATGGTCATGGGAACCCTCCTCGTAACCCCGTATAGGTCGCGGCCGTCCGACCGACCGGATCCCGTTAGCAGGATATATGAGGGGAGACCTTTGGTGAGCTTATGCAAGTGGTTCGAGCCAGATCGGTCGACGTCGCATAAGGTTACTGAGCACTAAAGACAAGAGTCGGGAAGGTGGCCACTAAGTAACGGGACGTTTTTTTACGGACAATGGTTAAGCAACACATTCTATACTCCACGCTCTCGCGGTGAAAGTCGCAGAAGTGAATAGTGTTGTTGGATGAGGTAGTTTGAGAAATCAGACATACCCGCACTCATACACGTCAATAGTATCCGTAGGATGCTGACGGAACCATACGATAAAGACATGACTATGGAGGGATAATGGCTATTGGTGCGATTATCGTGACAAGTCTATCTTATGCCTCGCAGATGTCAGTTGCAGAATATATCTGCAATGCTGAGAGTTTCGATAACAAAGCTGGCCCCTTTGTTGGTTCGATCATGGAGACCATTCTGCGTATGCAAATGGTAAGCAAAACTCCATGCCGACGAAGATGGATCTTAACCAATGAACTGATGTGTGAGAGTACCGTCAGGAAAATTCATGGGGTTGCGATTCGGAAGTCGAAGTGAGATAACAGAAATGTCAGGGTCAAATGGTGTTCGCATTTTTAAGAAGAAGCTGGAGTTGTTAGTAGGTACTTAGTTAGTATGAGAACTTGATGTAGCCCGTGACCACGCAGACGCGGCATATAAATATCGAGATGCCTCCCGCGCTATTTGAACATTATCAAGCAACGGAGAAGAGATCTTATCAATATAAGTTTTTACGTTAGAAAATCTTTATCACTTTACCTACCTCTATTTTGAAACATTGAGCCTTCCTAGACAATCTCCTTCTACCAATAAGATTATCGGCCTGAGTTATCTCGCAAGACTTAAAGATAGGCTCCTGCCTAACAGCGTGAAGAGCTCAACTACTCTGATTTTTTTCAATTTTTTTTTTAATCCTTGTATTTATTGTTTCCATTGGAGCAAATGCACAAATATGCTCATCCTACGGTGTTAGGTACAACAGACTGTCAACCAAGCATGAGCCATCTCGTCCAAAACCTCCAACTACAGTCCATCCCGCGACCCCCAAGCTAAAGCCCTCTGAACCTGCCCAACAAAGAAAACTCCACCCGGTACTATGGGTAGTGTTAGGTGGGAGCCTATCTCAAAGGCTTGGGAGATAACTCAGGCCAATAATCTTAACTGTAGGTGGAGATTGTCTAGGAAGGCTCAATGTTTGAAGTAAAGGTAGATAGAGTAATAAAAGATTTTGAAGCGTAAAGAATTTAATATTGATAAGATCTCCTCGCTGTTGCTTGATAATGTTCAAATAGCTCGGGATGCACCTCGATATTTATATGCCGTTCCTGGGTTGTCACGGGCTACATCTAGTTCTCATACTAACTAAGTACCTGCTAACAAACCCCAGGTTTTTCTAAAAGTGCAAAGACCATTTGACCCGGACAATTCTGCTATCTGACTCGACTTCCGAATCACAACACCATGGGTTATTCTGATGGTGCTCCCACACATCAGTCCATTGGTTGTGATCTATCTTCGTCGGCATGCAGTTTTGCTTACCATTTGCATACTGTAATGGGGGCACCCTATAGAGAGGTGAACTCTAAGGTTGCGACTACACCAAAACTCAAAGTAGAAGATAAAGATAGAGTAAATAATTCACAAAGAAAAAAAAGAGTTAAACTTAATATCGTTAAGCTCGAAGCTTTACTCAATTACTTCTCTCGAGGAAAATTTGGTTGTCAAAGAAGAATGCCAAACGCTTAAATGTAACTAGATATCAGATTTAAGCCTTTGACAATCACCACTACTCCGACCTTGTACGAGCACCCTGTCCTGCTCAGGGTTTGTCCGAGGTCTACCCTCCATCAGGAATTATCCTGCTGGAAGTGTCGGACCAACTCGGGTACACTTAACTCCGTTAATAGGATATGAGTTTCTGCAAAGCATTTCCAATACAACCGCAGGTGGAAAAACTCTTCCTATCAAGGTCATACCAGTGGCTAACTGTTATGACAACAACTGGAATCAATACCTAGGTGGTGGACACACTGGCCCAGTGGTAGTTTCATCTATACAAGCTATGCAGTCCATCATTTAATCTACGCAACTGTCTAATATGTTAAATTGACATGACATGCAAGCTCACCCGGTGAGATGTAGCCGATGGTTGCCTAAGTGGGTGCTACCCATAGCCAGCCTCTCAGGACATGCTCTACCGTGATAAGACTCATACCTCTGGAGTCCAATAACAACCCATAGTAATGGTACAAATCAAGGGGGGAAGGTCCCGGCTGGTTACTGAGGTATTTGTCCCAAAAGCCCCCTGGCCTCCTTAGACTACCTAAGTACCACTAGGAAGACTACCCTGCTACCCGTAGGCTAAGATGGACTCCTAGGTGCCGGAGAGACCATATATGGGTTCCCCCCATTTTAGCAGTTACCCATACTCCCCTTCTATATCCTGCGAACGACATTCAGTCGGACGGACGGCGACGACTTATACAGTGTTACGGCAGCTACTCCAATGACCTCTTTTAACTAGCAAACGAGCAACTACACAGCCGTTTGTCTATGACACACCGTCCCAACGCTGGGGCCAGAGGGGGGTGTTAGCTAAACCTGCCCAAGTTCAATAGTATGTTCGGGCCACTCTTACACCGGCGTGGGCCTCCCTGCGCAGATGCGTGTGCGTCCAACAACATCTAAGAGCCCATAGAATGTGAGGCAATTGACCTCTAAGTTCTCGGATGACTTTGCTGGTGAAGGGAGGGTAACTTGGACTCCTCAGTAGGGTAACTACGGTCCATGGGCATAATGGTCAAATTCACAAGGTAGGGTAACTTTGCCCTCTTATGCCTTTAACCGCTTCGGAAGTCCTCCTGTTAACACCTAATGTTATCTCGGAGGTCTGTGTAACGTTCCCATAAATTCCATGACTTTATGCGAACTTATTCCCGAAAGGTTACCCTGCCTTGTAGAGTACCCAAGGCTACTCAACTATTTCCCAGGCCTTATCCTATGTTTACCAGCTATTTGTATACTAAGTATACGAGACCATACCACCTCTGGTTACCACTTGGTATACCATTTGGGCAAAGGTGATAATGATTGTAGCTACCTATCATAGGGTCATTACACATATGCGGAATGGTCTCCACTATCGAACCAACAAAGGGGCCAGCTTTGTTATCGAACCACTCAGCATTGCAGATGTATCCTGCACTCGACAGCTGCGAGGCATAAGCTAGCCTTGTCCTGATAATCGCACCAATAGATATTATCTTTCCAATGTGATATCCTTATTGTATGGTTCCGTCAGTATTGGAAGAATACTAGTGACGTATGTGAGTACCGGTATGCTTGATATCTCAAACTACCTCATCCAACAACACCATTTACTTCTGCGACTTGTATCACGGGAGCTTGCAGTCTAGAATGTGTTGCTTCACCATTGTCCGTAATAATGTCCTGTTACCTAGTGACCACCTTTGCGACTCTTGTATTTAGTGCTTAGAAACCTTATGCAACGTCAACCGATTTGGCTCGAACAACCAGCATAAACTCGGCAAAGGCCTTCCCTGATATATCCTATGATCGGGATCTGGTCGGATGGCCGGCCGCGACGTATACGGGGTTAAGAAGCGGGCTCCAATGACCATGGCTTTGGTGAGGGGACGCAACTACGGCGGCGTCTGCCGATATAGCGCCGTCCCAACACTGGTGCGGGTGGGGGGTGTTGGCTTGTCCTTTTGAACTCAGAATCGTAAGATAGGGTGACTATAGGTCATTATTCACGAAATGGAAGGTTGAGCCTTCCGGTATGCCTAACCAGTAGAAACTACAAGGAGGTAGAAACACAGGCCTGAACACAACAAACCAAAACCCTGCAAAAGCCTAGCTTAAAAGAAAAACATCCCCAACCGACAGTAGACACCACCAACAAAGGAAAACAAACCCACTCCCCTAGTCAAACTACCTATAAGCTGAACCGTAGTCAAACCGGACCGGGCCCAGCTCCTGAAGGAATAGGGACTTCTGTATGTCGGGTCTCAGGGATTCAGCAAGGGGAAATAATTCTCCAAGGCATAAAGCCCCGCCAGCCGAGGCTCAGGAAGAGCAACCGAGTTTGAGGAAATGCTGCAAAAAGAAGGAAGGCTAGTGGCAGTAGGAGGAAGATCCAGTGGGCTATTTCAGGAAGCAGGACCCGGATAAAATGAAGGTTTAAACATGCACCCCTACTCCAAAGACCTGGGAAGGGAACATAGGTCTGAGGGTGGGCGTAGAGCCACCAGCAGTAGGGTGCCAGCCAATCCAAATGTCAGTAAAAAGGGGGGCGAAGGGTTAACGGACACGAGAAGTGCGAGGAAGGCCGATGGAAGCAGGGTCATGATGTTTCGAAAAGTCCGACCATACCAGCAGAGCACAAGGGAGATAGTGCAATACCAGAGAGTAGTGCTACTGGAGACACCTACTTTACTGATCAACCAAGACTAAAGACCGACCGTTAATGAGTGAGGGGTTGCCGACCGTGGAGGGCTGCCTAAGCAAGCCTGGAGAAGAGGGGGTGAGGGCAGGCTCAACCAACCCCTAGGAACAAGCTCACCAGGCCTGACCATCAGAAAGGAAAGGAAGAGAGGATGAAAGGAGCTTTACCAGACAGAGGCAATGTGGCGTGTCTGGGAGAGGGGGTAGATCTAGGTGATGATGATTTCGCATGGTATTGAGATTTCAGTCGTCAGAGGGATAGCGGAGATGGAGGATGAGCTCAACTACGTTTATTTTTATTTTTTTATGTTTATCGTTTTATTTATTGTTTCTATTGGGGCCAGCAGGCACAAATATGCACATCCTACAGTGTTAGGTACAACGGACTGCCAAGCAAGCAAGGCCTATGTCATCCAAAACCTCCAACTACAGTCCATCCTGCGACCCCTAAGCTAAAACCCGCTGACACGGCCCGACAAAGAATACCCCGCCCAGTACTATGTGGAGAAACTACAAGGAGGTGGAAACACAAGCCTGAAAACAACTAACCAAAAACCCCTGCGAAAGCCTAGCCTAAAAGAAGAACATTCCCAAGTGACAGTAGACACTAACAACCAAGGAAAACAAACCCCCTCCACCTAGTCAAACTACCTATAAGCTAAACCGTAGGAAAACCCCACCGGGCCGAGCTCCTGTAGGAATAGGGACTCCTGTATGACAGGTCTTGGAGAAACAATAAGGGGAAATAATTCCCAGAAGCATAAAGCCCCACCAGCTGAGGCTCAGGCAGAGCAACCGAGTTCAAGGGAAGTCCTGGCCAAAGAAGGAAGGCTTGTGGTAGTTGGAGAACGATCCGGTCGGCTAGTTTGGGAACTGGAACCAGGATAGTGAAACGATAACATGACCGCCCTAGTTCTAGGACATCAGAAAGGAGATAGAGGCTGGGTGTAGGTGTAGAGCCCCGTGCAGTAGGGTGTTAGGCGATCCAGACATCAGGGAGATGGAGGGCGGAGGGCTAACTGACAGGAGAAGTTCTGTAACGGGGGCACCCTATAGAGAGGTGAACTCTAAGGTTGCGACTGCACCAAACACTCAAAGTAGAAGATAAAGATGAGGTAAATAATTCAAAAGAATTAAATGGTAAAACTGGATATTGTTAAGCTGAAAGCTTCACTTAATAAGTTCTCTCAAGGAAAGTTGGCTATCGAAGTAGAATGAGAAACGCTTAAACTTAAGTAGATATCTGATTTAAGCCTTTGACATTCACCACTACTTCGACGTTGTGTGAGCACTCTGTCCTGCTCAGGGTTTGTCCAAGGTCTACCATCCATCAGGAATTATCCTGATGGAAGTGTCGGACCAACTCGGGTACACTTAACTCCGTCAATGGGATGTGAGTTTCTGCAATAAATCTCCCATACAACCGCAGGTGGAAAAACTCTTCCTATCGAAGTCATACCAGTGGCTAACTGTTATGACAACAACCGGAGCCAATACCTAGGTGGTGGACTCACTGGCCCAGTGGTAGTTTTGTCTATACAAGCTATGCAGTCCATCATTTAATCTACGCGACTATCCAATGTGATAGATTAACATGCAAGCTCCCACTAGTGAGATGTAGCCGATGGTTGGCTAAATGGGCGCTACCCATAGCCAGCCTCTCGGGACATACTCTACCGTGATAAGACTCATACCTCTAGAGTCCAATAACAACCCATAGTAAGGCTACAAATGAAGGGGAGAAGGTCCCGGCTGGTTACTGAGGTATTTGTCCGGAAAGCACCCTGGCCTCCGTGGACTATCTAAGTACCGCTAGGAAGACTACCCTACTACCCGTAGGCTATAGAAGACTCCTAGGGGCCGGGGAGACCATTTATGGACGACCCCAATTTTGGCGGTAACCCATACTCCTCTTATATATCCTGCGAACGACATTCAGTCGGACGGACTGGGACGACTTATTGTAACGGGGGCACCCTATAGAGAGATGAACTCTAAGGTTGCGACCGCACCAAAACTCAAAGTAGAAGATAAAGATAGAGTAAATAATTCACGAAGAATCAAAACGGTTAAACTTAATATCGTTAAGCTGAAAGCTTCACTCAATAAGTTCT
>Ga0307509_10003188_pt1 | contig 25367 bp, 22 predicted proteins | sample 10_EM_MG_FD_202245 | JGI IMG/M metagenome (GOLD analysis project Ga0307509, IMG submission 202245) | Populus trichocarpa ectomycorrhiza microbial communities from riparian zone in the Pacific Northwest, United States - 10_EM | ecosystem: Host-associated > Plants > Roots > Unclassified | place... | reverse complement strand
CATTATAGGCGGTAAACTTACGTTCCATATTCCTTCCTCTGAGTGCCTAAGTTCCAGGTCATATCTCTTAGTCTATTGGCTTACTTCCGTGCGATCTTCCCCTCCTCACCTCGAGAACCTTTTGACACAACTCACTCAATTCTCAACCAAAATGGACCAAACAAAAGGATTTTAATTGAGAAATTGTAGGACTATAAGCCTGGGTCCAAAAGATGGATAAAAAGGAAAAATACAGTCCAGGCAAGAAGAAAAAATGTGGAAATCACAACAACAATTAGCAGGAAACAGAAGTGACTATTGCAAGATTCAAGATTGTATAAAACTATAATAAAGAAACTCCTGAGCAGCTCTCCTTTGGGTTGAATAATTTGGAACATAATAGATGACAAGTGAGAAAGGTAAGGGCTAGTGGAGTAGTACTGTTAGTTAATATAAGAAATTCAAGGAAGAGTATTTAGATAGAATTAATCCAGTAGTTGATATAAGACAACCAGACTCTATGATAAACATCTAATTTACACTAGAAGTCTTTAAAAGTATGTTATAGCAGTTTACCCAAAGACAGCTGGCTGTCTTTGAATACCCTTTGATAGATAAATTATGTACATATAATATTCAAGCAGTAGTGTTCACAATAAGACATCAGTGGGTTAATTCTCGTATTTGAAGTTCAAATCAGCCCTACCTTATGATAATTTACCTGATTGATTATATTATTCTACTATTTTTCCTTTTCTTCAGTTCAATTAAATTATACAATAGACTATCATATAATAAAGACAATTCAACACTTTGGTCATAGTTAAATCCCTCTAAAACTAACCTAATTTGAACTACTTGCATGTCCTAACCCCTTGTCAACTTATATTATCTCTCTTCCCTCTACTCATACTTCTCATCTCTTCTTACAGTTTCTTTATTTTTACAAACGTTTGGAGCTGTTAATTGCTTTCAACCAGAACTCTTTACAATTATATCTCTCTCCTAGCTGCAAACTTTATTAATATCAACTATTTCCCTACTTGAATACTCACTATTGCTACTATTTGGAGAGTTTCATTTAAACTTATACTTCTATATTGTTACTTTACATCTTTACTAAATTTTCTTGTTGTTTCCCTACTTTTTTCTTCTACCTTTACTCTTTTTTTACCTTTTATCCTTCTTTTGGATCCAGGTCTATACTCCTACAATTTCTCAATTAAAATCTTTTTGTTTGGTCCATTTTGGTTGAGAATTGAGTGAGTTGTTCCTTTTGTTCCCCTTGTGTTACCCTGTCTCGCTTCTCCCTGGTGTCTCGCTTCTACCTGGTGTACGTTAGCGGGAAGTGTGGGCATTGCAGCGGGCAGGGATAGAGCAATGGGAGAGGGAGAGCAAGACATGGAAAACGACAGCAAGAAGATATACTCGCCAATGTGAATAGATCCTTTCTCTTGGTCTTTATCAACCATTCTTTCTTTGTGTATTCGTACATCTTCCAGCTTCAATTCTATGACAATACTTTCCTTGATTATGCCGTGTGAGCAGTGATTGCTAACTTCAGGTTCTTTTGTTTGTTTTCCTACCTTTGTACCATTTCCTACTGCGATCCCCTTCTCTTGTTTTCACTTATCTACCCAGAGCTGAGAATACTACACATATGGCTGAAAGATATCTTTTTTAGTACCTTTCCGCAGCCAGCATCCCGTATCCGATACTGGGTTTGGCGTTACTCTTTGAATACCCTATGCCATTAGGCATGGTCATTTAGAATAGGGTACGGGCTTAGACGATCGTAGGGAGCAGCACACCGGCAAAATTGTGTTTCTTTAGGGTTTTTAGAGTTTCCTTGACATTCTAAAAATTTTGACTATATGAGGACACCTTCATATCTCTCATTTAATGAACCGCCCATCCACACTCCCTCCAACTTATCTCAACACCTTGGAGTTAGTTCTCTCGCTCGCACTACTTCGTCCTTTGGCGCTCTCACCTAGATTCTTTATCAGATTATTCGCTTCCACTTTTCGTATATACCCCCCCACATTCTCCTGGCATAGTTCCCATTCCAGCGAATTAATCAATTCCTCTCCCCATATCCCCCACGCTAATCATATCCTTCTCACAGGTAACGACCATTAAGATGGACTATAAACCCCATGCTCCCAGAAGCCAGAAGACGCATCTGTGCCGTTCATTATTACCCCAGAGCTACTATAGTTCTGGGCGTGACACACATAGGCCAACCCAACAGCCATCACCTACTACACCTTCCGCTGTTGCGCAACGCCTCGTATCTCAACATCTTTCCCTCCATCATACTTCTGGTCTAGAGGACAAGAAATCCATTCGCGAGGAAGAAATTCCATCCACCCAAGATTTCAAGTCGACTCACAGTCACGATTTTGTTCAGATGTTCAGAGACTGGTATGCTGGAGAAGGAGAGTTTCGTCCTGCAGAAGTTAGAGAGAGAGGCCTTGTAATGCAAATTCCTCTGCGAGATTTCGTACACTTCAGGAAAGCTTTGAACGTGGATGAAGATGAAAGGTTAGTGGTTTGTTCCATATATATGCAATTTACCTAACAGTACCAGGTTTCCGAGATATTCATATAACGCATTATGCTCTACTCTGAAGATCCAGTCCAGGTCTAGTGCACTACATTAGTAGGCCATTTCCACCATCTCAAAGGGTTTTGATTCGGCCGCCGACAGACTTGCCCCCGAACTCCAGCACAGGATATTCATTGCGAGAAATCAGAAGTTCGGTGAATTTGTCAGTCAGTATAAGGGGTCACACAAAACACCAGATATGGCATTGGAAATATGGGATCCTGCGGGATGTTGCAAAACAAAGTTTGTACTCGAAGTCGGCCTTGCAGAGACCTATGCCATGCTGCAAGAGGATACTCGGATGTGGCTCGAGGGTAGGGAAGATGTCTCTGCTGTCATGCTTGTGAAGTTGCAGGAGGACCCAGACTATTGTTGCCCAACTCGAAACCTCAGTGATCAAGATCTTGCCCAACAGAAGTTTCTTGGATACAGTGCGATCAAACGACATGATTTTATGCTCGAATCTGCATATGGGCCTGCTGTTTACAATGAGGGCACTTGGGTAGGAAGTATCACTGGGTTTATCGAGATCTGGAAGCGAGAGCCAGTGTCTGGATATGCAATTTGTACTGGCGATCGTATTGTGAGTTTACACTTGAGGTAAATACAGTAGCTTATGCTAACTTGCGCAGGATATTCTTGATTCAGCCAATCTTGCGAAAGTTAAATTTCAGCTAAGCGAGTTCCTTGACATTGAACATCAGGTTGACAGTGAAATATCTTTCGATTGGGGACACTATTATCAGAATATGGCACGCTTTATCAAGGAGGTAGCTATAGATAGATACAAGCAGATGCTATTGGATCGTGACAGCGTGATCAGCACCAGAGACCTTGATCATCAACCTCCTTCTTCTCCTTCAAGCTCAGCATAGTTAACTATAGCTATTTGAATAATGCGTTGCTTATATCACTTTTCTTCTAGAGTTGGGAATATTGAGATTGCGCTGTGCTCTCCTTTGTATTAACAATTCATGTTTCCCAACCTATGTTATCTTTTCTTGAATGATAGTTAGTACTTTATCTTGGAAGTCAATTGCACGCTCCGATTCCCACATGGTGTTAATTCTTTCATAGCTGGTGGGGTAGCTGTTCATCTACTCTTTCCACGGAGAGCCGGGCTTGCAAAATCTTGACCACTCCTTCATGTCGATGAATAGTAGCACGCCCAAGTGGTGTTTGACCATCCTCACCTAGGCAATTGGGGTCGACATCCTCCCGTCCAAGTAATAGATTGGCCACTCCTTCATACCCCTTCTGAGCAGCTCGCCCGAGTAGTGTTTGATCATACCTATTAGAAACTGAGAGTAATGGGGGTCAACCCCGTCCCACGCCAGTAATACCTTGCAGAACCTACCGGTATGTCTCCCCGGAAAGTGGCATACCCGACTATGTTTAGGACACCCGCATCGGGACCATTGGGCTCAACACCTTTCCGGTCCAGATATATCTTGACAGCCCCTTCATGCCCATTGCCAGCAGCACGCCCGAGTGGCGTTCAATCATTAGGGGGATTTAGCTGGTTCGGCGCATTGGCCGTTGGGCCAAGAAAGCTCTGCAAAGAGTTTAGTGAGGATACCCGAATACTTTTCGGTCACCCCCAGGCGGGTATTTACCCGCCTAGAAACTACCTTGTCTTTAAATGCTTCCTAGAAACAAATGGATAGTCCCATAATGGATATCTTTTAAGTGGAATATAAAGCCAAATACCTAGGCTATTTAGTGAAGTTGAATTGACAAAAAAGTATGTAGTTTTGACACTAAGAAAAGGGAAAAGGAGAGGATAAGAGGTTTTGTTAGGCGACTAATTGAGATTAGTCTGATTTTGAAATCTCACACATGGCGACCGTAGCCAAATGACTTAAATGAGCTGTTGTTCTTAGGACTTGATAGCCTTTGGGCTAGCGCTCCATTCCTTTCCTGTCGAGCCAATTGCCCTCTCGCCTTACCAGCTAAATCCCTCTAATTCACCTGAAGCACTGCTGGGCGACCATCCCACTTCTATTACCCTAGCGCCTCCTTTGCCGAACCAGCTACTGTAAATCCCCCTATTCTCACCCGGGCGGTTAAGGCCTACATCATTCCGATCTAGTAGTAGCTTGACTCCACCTTTATCCAGCCTTGCAATGGGCGAGCCTAGGCCGAAAACGCCTGAACCCTCCCCGATCCTAGCCTAAATGATGGCTAGCCCAACTCGGAAAGACCAAACTATTTAAATAGAAGCTATTGATTCAATCATGTTCGAGGAAGTCAATTATTTTCAACCTCCATCATTGAGAGGGATAGTATTTAAGATAGACTATAAAGATTAGAGTAGGAAACACTGGAGAGGACAGGTGGATAAGAATAGGTAACTTGTATGAAGGAAAATGAAAATCATGTAATTATGAAATATAATTTGCGTAATCAACAAAACTAGTATGTGAAATGTCCCTCACATCGTTGAGGGGAATCGAGGATAGGATAGAAGAGCTAGGATAGGACGAAATAGAAAAGAGTTCGCTAATATCGTCATGAGGGTCCTGCATAATCAAAGAGCTATGTACTGAAGAGAGTCGCTAAATGTGATATGCCCAAATCTCGAAGGAGAGAATATCACCAGACAGTAATGACCTTTGTAGAGTGAGAGTAGAGTCGGGTAAGGAAAAGTGGTAATTAAAGAAATGAGACTAAAATTTTTCAAAAGCTAGATTCGCTCGGGGATGACACAAGTCCTAAGTCCCGCAACAGTTTTGTTGAAATCAAGAGATCCAAGTGATATCCTATGACTTGCAGAACAAAAGTGACAGGATCTTCCTGGGCTTTTTGTGAGGTGGCACGGCCGAAACTCCTATAGTAGCCTCCAGATCCGGCTGGACCCGACCCGATCTCGGCCCAGGCCGGCCCGAACACCTGGAGGCCAATTGAGAGGCTTGCCCCTTATAACTGCAACGGGAGTGGTGTTCAACTGTTCTTACCCAGATGATCCGGGTCGACATCTTCTCGTCCCAGCAGTAGCTTGATGACCTTTTCGTGTCCCTCGAAAGTAGCACACTCAAGTGGTGTTCGATCATTCTTGCCCGGGCGATTGGGGTCGACATCTTTTCGGCCAAGTAGCAGCTTGACAACCCCTTCATGTCCGTTATTAGCGGCCCAATATAGTGGTGTGCAGTCCTTGTTATCTGGCCTATTGGGGTCGACATCACTTCGGCCAAGCAGTAGATTGACAACCCCTTCATGTCCCTCGAAAGCGGCAGACCTGAGTGGTGTTCGATCATTCTTATTGGGGAGATTGGGGTCGACATCTTTTCGGCCAAGTAGCAGTTTGACAATCCCTTCATGGCCGTTATTAGCGGCCCAATAGAGTGGTGTGCCGCCCTGGTCATCAGGCCTGTTGGGGTCGACATCATTCCGCCCAAGGAGTAGCTTGACAACCCCTTCATGTCCATTGTCCGCGGCCAACGAGAGTGGTGTACAGTCTTGGTAATCAGGCCTGTCAGGGTCGACATCTTCCCGGCCAAGTAGTAGCTTGACAACTCCTTCATGTCCCTCAAAAGCAGCACACCCGAGTGGTGTTCGATCATTCTTTTCCGGGGAATTGGGGTCGACATCTTTTCGGCCAAGTAGCAGCTTGATGACCCCTTCACGGCCGTTATTAGCGGCCCAAAAGAGTGGTGTGCCGCCCTGGTCATCAGGCCTGTTGGGGTCGACATCATTCCGCCCAAGTAGTAACTTGACAACCCCTTCATGTCCATTTTGCGCGGCCCATGAGAGTGGTGTACTGTCTTGGTTATCAGGTTTGTTGGGGTCGACATCTTTCCGGCCAAGTAATAACATGACAACTCCTTCATATCCCTCGAAAGCAGCACACCTGAGTGGTGTTCGATCATTCTTTTCCGGGGAATTGGGGTCGACATCTTTTCGGCCAAGTAGCAGCTTGACAACCCCTTCATGGCCGTTATTAGCGGCCCACAGGAGTGGTGTGCCGCCATGGTTATCTGGCCTGTTGGGGTCGACATCATTCCGCCCAAGTAGTAACTTGACAACCCCTTCATGTCCATTTTGCGCGGCCCATGAGAGTGGTGTACTTTCTTGCTCATCAGGCCAGTTGGGGTCGACACTATTCCGGCCGAGTAGCAGCTTGACAACCTCTTCATGTCCGTTATGCGCAGCCCACATGATTGGTGCACTGCGGCGGTTATTTGGCCTGCCGGGGTCGACATCTTCCCGTTCTAGCAGTTCCTTGACCACTCCATCATGCCCGTTCTTCGCCGCCCATAAGAGTGGCGTATAGCCGGCGCAATCGCCTTGGTTAATCTCGCAACCTTGAGAATTCATTAACGAAACCAGAAGCTCAACAATCCCGAAGAAAGATGCGCAATGTACTCCAGAGAAGCGCGGGGAAGAATCTGTGCTGGCCATATAACCGGTAGGCAGCGCTTGATCCAGAAGTGAAACAGCGGATGGGTGGTCTTCGTACTGACTTAAGAGCTCCAGTGCGAGGGCCCTTGCGTGGTCGGAGAGCTCCCGATTCACATGTGTTCCCCAATATCTCGAGGAATATTTTAGGAACGGCATCATCTGGTGGTCCGGGAGAGGGTGGGAGGAGAGGTTCTTGACCTGTGGTGAATTCAGATAGGTTAAGCAGGTTTCTGCAATTACCGAGTGGGGATGATGAAAAAGGTCTGGAAGAGCGCAGAGATATTCTTGGACTGTAAAGTGGATTAACCGGACAGTCGAAGCTTCCTTGTCAACAGTAATCAGTCCTTGACAGCAACCCAGCAATGCACCTATCGAAGGAGCATTTTCGCTATCGAAATCCGTCGCTCCTATCTCCACTGCCAGCGCGTGACGCAGCTCATCTACCTGTAACGGCCGCTCGGCATGACAGACCCATATGAGAATGGATATTGCAAGTTTTACCTTTTCCCCGCCCTGCGCCCTTATCCGTTCCAGGGTTGTGCCATATGCATCCCCCAACCCTAACCCTTCCTTGACTGCCTGGAGCCTTCTCGCTCGCCGAGAAATACTAGTTTCTCGCAGAATTGCATCGATGTGAAGAGAAGCCAGTAGGAATCTGCATTTAGATGTTAACTATTAGTCGGAGGTAGTTTTGTGTAGTCTTGCCCTTGCACGGTTTCTACATACGTTTCTGAGCTTATTTGGGAAATGCTTTCTAGAATATTTGCCTCCAATGCCCTGCTCATCATTTCCGGGGTAGTGTCGTTCCCGAGCCTCCGGCGCAGATACTCGATAATACCATCCCCCGTAGGCTCTATCAATAGAAAGATTGCCGCCCCATCAAATTTCCTCCCAACCTCGCTTCGGACATGCGATCTTCCAGTCACAAATATGCGAGTATCCAGGGACTCCCGCACGATCTGTCCTAGTGATTCCAGAATCACCATTCGATGCTCCGGCACACATTCGTCAAGTGCGTCAACGCATATAAAGGTTCGCTTTGTGGCTGTGATGGTCTGGAACATCTTCAAAATCCCTGATACTTGAAGTCCCCGACCACCAATAACCTTTTTCTGGTTCCGAAAAGACCGGACTACCACTTCTGGAATTCCCTCCAGTCCGCTAACAACCTGTCGCAGCAGGGAGCCGAGCATGTTTACTGGTGACTGTTCATTCCGGGAGGCAAAATCGAAGTAAAAACAGGCAACGGCGGTATCTTCCTCCACCGCCTCGTCGCATAACCTGTCTATCACTAGTGAGCTATCACCCCAGTCTGTCAGCAATACCGTTACTTGACTTCCGGCAGTGGCAGGTTCCCTCTTACATGACGTAGCTCTTTCCCGCACCCGGATTTCCGTAGCAAAATAAGGTAGGATTATTAGCTTCATCCCCCCGATTGCCCTTATTCCAGCGCCTGAATTCCTGAGTTTCCAGCAGCCAGGATCCTATACTGTCCAGCCGCTGGGCTCCGATGTCTCGATGCCTTTTCCCGGGCTCTAGCGGGGACAGCCAGTCCAATATCTTAGACTCATCGTCGGGGGTGATGATGTAGTTAAAGGTAACGTTATTTCCGATGTTAAAAGAGTTAAGGTTATTGCTGAAAGCTTGCGACATTTTTCAATTTTACCGCTGAGAAGGTTGTTGAGGGTAAGGTGTTGTTTAGCTTGGGGCTTGTTTGTGAATGCAATTGCTCGAACTTGATAGAAAGCGGGGTTGATGGTAAAGCCTTGCGCCTTGCTGACAACATTCCAACCACAGAAGTCGTTACACAAACTCCCGAGGGCAATTTATCTTAAAAACCTTTCTGAGTTGACTCCCACCGGCTCATGAAACGTGTGTTGAACACACCATCGCTCTATGCCTTTTGCTTGGTACACTCTAAAGCCGTAGAAATTTGAGAAACTGATTCCCGCAGCGCATGCCCGCGATTCCATAGATCGCCCAAAAATTGCGTGCTACTGCTCAAGCCAGGGTTCCGAATAGTCCGACCGGTCAAGTGTTGGAGGCACGACCAGACTTCTCAGTCCAGATTGATGTCAATGACTGGACCTGACTAACTCAGGTGGTCAGGTCTGGTCTGGACTGGTCTCAGACCAGTCTTTATAAAAGATTGCATAGTCATGTAATATCACTTACTTTCCGGTCTGAAAAAAAAATTGATACTCGTGAATCTATTTTCACTGCCCCGAATCTAAGCAAAGTACTACCATCACTCCGACTCGCCTGAGATTCCACTGTATAATCGATAGTAACAATGAGTTTATTTAAGAAACATTTTATTTGAGCGTAATATATTGTGATAACAGTAGCAAAATGCAAAACGGGATGCTAATTCTGTCAAAGGGCCATGCATATCCTATTGCTTGGCGGGCCTGGTCGGACCAATCCTGACTAATTCTGGTCTGCTAATCCTGACCATCCCGTCGGTCCAATTTCCACCATTAGACTAGACTTGACTTCCGACCAGACTAGCTGGTCCAGTCCAGTCTCGCTCGGACCATTCGGAACCCTGGCTCAAGCGGGGTTCAAAAGATACGCCGTTTGGTATGGCGAGAAAATTGAGACCTGGTCATCGTTTTTAGTACAAAATTAGTGATATACAGGCCACAGAATCACTAAGGAAGAAATATTTGCAGAGAATTCTTTTGAGCGCACAAACTTAGGAGCAATGGCGTCATGAGAAACATATCCCAGTAGGGCCGGTGGTAGAGGTGGGATGAATATTCAAGTGCTAAGGCTTATAATATCATGACTCTTTGATGCTCGTATTGTGGGGGAAATAGTCACAGCATAAACAACCTCGGCATCAGCAATGCCATTTACAACTGGAAACACCGATAACGGAAATAGCACTGCTTTCATCCTTGTCCTCCCGCCGGGAGTTCTGGAGACATAGCGATTGAAGCAGCTCTCAAACTTCTGACCCGTAGCACCTAAAACGGTTTCCACAGCCCAACATTAACCTCCGCAACCCTCACTCAACCCACGCCGAGGCCCTCTAGCATCCATTTCCCTGCCCCGCTACCCTGCTCCCTCCCCGCCCACCTATTCTACCACCAGTACCAGACACCGCCAGCTCATTCCCGGGTGAATGCCGTCCATCTCCATAGCCCCGCGAGATCCTACAACGAGTCCCACCATTGCTGCCCTTCCACCGGCCTCCCACACTCGTAATTCTGTCTTCTAGCCAGCGTCGCACCCCCGGCCCCGGCAGAGCAAACACCCGCCCCCCCTCTCCTCCCAGTCCTACTCCTAGCCTTTCCCGAAAACTGGCTGGAAACGACCTGGCACGTACACGATAGTAGTGAGGAGACAGGCCATCTCTACAGGACTGCAACCTGCGCACGGCGCATTCCCCGATGGGTGTTAGGTGCCTAGATAGCGGAGGTCCTCCTGCGCCCGGGAAAGACGATGAAACCTCATATGAAAGTACCTAATTATGAGCTTCGCACTCGTAAGGAAGTTCACGCGTACCAGTATTCAAATCCTCGGGGAGCCGCAGGCCTCCAAAATCCTTCGGGCGGAGATTCCGTATAAATCTGGTCTACCCAACCGCCGCGCGGGGAGGCAATAAGGAAGAGAGCGACGCCAAGGAATATGCCTGAGAAGTTCCCACTCGCGGAGCCCGGTGCATGGATTGCGGAAGTTAGTTTTTTGGACCCGGCGAATTCACCCCTTCTAGTGATGTTGCCTAGGAAGGTGCGGTTGTTTTATTGTTGCCGAAGCAGCTATCGAGGTTGAATAGCTAGGTGACTGATGCAGTGCCTCAGAGATGAATAACACAGGACCATAGTGTAACCAATATTCTACCGGTACCGTATGAAGTGTCGTATTGTCGTGGGTCTTCCCCGGTAGGCGTTCTTTCGCGGGTATTGGCAATCTTGAAGGTTGACAGTTCCGGTCAAGGTCACCGACAAGAAAAAAATAAAAGAAACTGAAACTGATAAATTGAAGATGAAAGCCGAACACTGATAATCACGATAAACCCAAGTGATCAGCTCTCAGAAAAGTGATGAAGGATGATGAACAATCGACGGTTCTCCTCAACCGAAACAAATCCACACTTGACTTCCGCCCCCCCAAGGAGTTTTCCCCACTGATTAGCCAACGAACCCTTATCCACCAAGAGTGCTCACTTGCGCGGCTAAATAACAAGCTACACAACCCACAACGATAACGAAAATTAAAGGAAAGCTATCTAAGTGCCCGACAGTATCATACCCTGCATAAGGAAGTTCGTAAAAGATTCAGCACATGCGAATGACGCAACTTTTTGTAGGAAAAGTGAGTGATACCGTATGCAGTTATCCCTGTTAGTTGCCCATCTTTTTCCTATTCCACTGGGGCCATGAAGTTCAAGAGATACCGTACTGTGCTCGTAGGCTCCTATCCATGTCGAGGCAGTACCGCTACGGCAATTCCGGAGGCCCATCGGCAGCTCGGTTGCTGTCTTAGCCATGTTCATATCATAGCTTGCGGGGCGGCTGAGAAAGCTCGTTCGTGGGGTGAAGTGATTGCAACTCGCATTCTGCTTAGGGTTCAGGGCTCAGAAGGGGTATCCCCAACAAAACCCTGCTCGCTTAAGGCACACTTGACCTAATTCGACTGATTGACACAAAAATCCCCGGAGCCTCATTTCAGGTTCGCTTACTCACCCTCTCGTCCTGCCTGAGCAGGATCTGTAAATCACACCACACTCCACCCGCCTCCAGGACCTGTCCTTCTCAAACTACCGGTACCGTAAGGCAAACACTGGCGCAAGCTAGCTCCTACCGTACAGTACCTCCGTGAGGGGGAAAAAAGAAAAAGAAATGTGCCAGGCCCTACCAGCAAAGACAACTCCAGCGTCCCAGAGCTATTCAATTATCCTAGTTCTTACTGTATTCCAATTCAAAGCCCTAACCTACCCTCCGTCATCGTCCCTCCTTCAGCCCTAAATCTAAACGATGCAAATCCTTGCCCAACCAACCCGCCGGGGGCGGGAACAACCGCATTGGTACCCGTCTTGGCTGCTGTCAGACATGGGGTACAGTACAGTAGGCTACTCTTTCATTATTCCTTCCAGCTGATAAGTTAAGCGGTAACCTTATCGTAGCCCCTCCCTGCGACCCTTGGGTAAAAGCCCTTCCAAGCTCTTTTTAAGACCTGAATAGTATGACATAAGTTAATCGCTACCAGATTTTAGATTAAAAGAGAAACTAAGCCTGCCCCGCAGAAATCGCCAAGGGTTTCCATAGTGTCAGCCTCGGCAATAGCAATAACATTTCCAACCACAACTCCGGCAGCAAAAATGGCACTACCTCCACCCTACTTCCCACGAGGAGCTTGTGGGGCGCCGTGATTCAAGCCGCTCCCGAACCTCTACCTGCATCGTCTGCAATCGTTGTAGCCGCGTAATATCCACCTCCGCATCCCTCACTGAGCCCACACCGAGACCCTCTAGCATCCATTTCTCTACCCTCCTACTCCGCTCCTTCGCTACAAACCTATTCTACTACTCCTACCGGATACTGCTAGCCCATTCCTAGGTGGATGGAATCCCTATCCGTCGTATAGAGCGAGACCTCCACCACGGGGCCCACTATCGCAACACGTCCGCTTGTTTCCTGAGCTGGCAATTCCGCCCTCCAGTCAGTGCCGTGCCCTCAGTACTTGGCACACCAAACACCGGCCCCTCTCTTCCACTCCCAGTCATATTCCTAGCCCTTCCCGAAATCCGGCTGGAAACGACCTAGCCCCTACAAGATGGTGGCAAGGAGAGCCTCTATCTCTGCCTAGTTAAGACCAATGCACGCGACAACATCCCGACAGACCTTAAATCGCCTAGATAGCAGTTGTCCCCATGCGTCCGGGGAAGGGTGCGTGAAACTTTAGGCGAAGTAGATGATGGAGAGCTTCATCCGGATGCCCATGCTCGCACCCGCGTACGGTAAGACCCTCGGACAGCCGCAAATTGCAAAGATCTTTTAGAAAGAGATTTCGCCTACAGCTGACTAATTCAATTGCAGTGAGGGAGGAAATAATAAAAGGGTGGATGCCCCAGACTATCTGGGGGATCTCCCACTCACGGGGGACTGGATGAATGGACTGGAGATTAGGCTTTTTGGGCCTGGAGGATTGGATCGCTAGATGAGGTGGGATATTATTGGCAGCAACGCTAATGTGTTTGCTCAAAGTTTCTCAAAGTCTCCAGAATGGGGAATTGAGAAACGATCCACTTATAGCATAATTCATGGCTTCACAACAATGATTTTTGTGACTATATATGCGTGATAATATATGCTGGAAAAATATCGTCTAAGAATCAAAACGCCTAGAATTAACCCTCTTCCGATGGTAGCTTCTAGCGTATGTCCTGGTCCATCTGATATCGGAAAGAAAATACTCGTATGTGTGCAGTTCGTCCATCAATAAATCTATATATTTGTAGCAAGTAGGGGGAAACAAAGGGGAAATAAATATCTGCAGATAAAGAAATATAGGAGATCCTGTAACACGCAGCCTATCCAAAGGGGGGGTAGTGATCAATATAAAGGGCGCAAGTTTGAGAGCTGCTGCCCGCTAAACGCAATGAAAGGGATTTATGTCCCCTCACTCACCGACTTTAGCAACCATTGGGAGGTTTCGGGGGGGAGGATGTAACTTTCCGTGCAAAAATTATATTCCTACCAGTGATTTCGGGAGAGGAGTTCGAGATCATGCTTTAACACCGGAGTAACGGATACACAAAGGAAATAAGGAGGGCTGTGATAGCTACCGGTATAATAGTACAGGCAAGGCTCCGGTGACTGAGCAAGGATGGCGCTAGAAAGCGAGGAATTCCAAAAACGATTTAAACGTAGTCAATTCTGCGGTTGGATTTCCGCTTGGTGTTGGTTCTTTCATAGCTCGTGGGGTAGCTGTTCATCTATGCTTTCGACAGATAGCCTGGGTTGCAAAAGCTTGACCACTCCTTGATGTTGATGAACAGGAACAAGTCCAAGTCGAGTTTGACCAACCTCACCTAGAAGATTGGGGTCGAAAATGCTCCAGTCCTAGTAATAGATTGACCGGTCCTCCATATCCCTTGCTAGTAGCCTACCCGAGTGGTGTTTGATCATACCTATCAGAGACTCAGAGTAATGGAGGTCAACGCCGTCTCGCGCCAGTAATATCTTGGCAGAGCCGACCGGTATTTCTCCCAGGAAAGTGGCATACTTCCATTTTCATCGCGTATTCGGAATCAGGTAATATTAAAGATTTATGTCCTAATACTATGACCAAACATGGCTAGTAGTGGTTACTATTCCTTACATCATTTATTCTCGTACCAGGCCAAACTTGTTCTCTTTAATTACCTTTTTAGTTCACACACAGGTCACTTTGACCTACTCGAGTACTTGTACCATCGGCTATGGCGCCGGAAGCCGTGGAGGGGAAGTGTGTAACCTCCCACCTTCGATTTTTTTGATTGGCTGGGGGCTCTCAACCAGACTATTTTGTCAATATTTGCACGCAAACCGATATATCGTAAGGGAGGTTACACACTTCCTATCTATCGCTTCTTGCGCCATACATTGTCCTCTTTGTATTAACACATCAAATCTTTGATATTTCACATAATCCTGACAGACCTTCCGGTACTTTTATAGCAACCGTATTCCGAATACACGATGAGAATAGAAGTACCCAAGCAGTTTTAGGGCACCCGTATCGGGACGATTGGGGTCGACACCTTTCCGGTCCAGAAGCAGCTTGACAGCCCCTTCGTGTCCCTTGCCAGCAGCACACCCGAGTGGCGTTCAATCATTCCCAGCCGGGCGGTTAAGGCCTAACTTACATCATTCCGATATAGTAGTAGCTTGACCACGCCTTCCCCCTTTGACATGCCTGGCAAATGGGCGAGTCTGGGCCGAAAAAGCCTAAGCCCTGCCCAAACCTAGCCTAAATGATCGCTGGCACACTCGGAAAGCCCAAACCATTTAACAGAAGCTATTGATTCAGTTGTATTGGTAAGTTAACTATTTTCAACAAGTATAATTGAGAGAGATAGCATTTAAGATACACTATAATGATTAGAGTAGGAAACACCGGAAAGGACAATTGGATAAGAATAGGTGTAACCTACTCCTAAGTATCTTGAGAATCCCAAGTAGAACTCCGGAGATACTAATAGGATAGGAGGGAAAAGTCTCGGTGGAGTATCTTCAAGAGATATAAGATAGATGAGGGACAAATAGAGTGACCGTTCAACTTGTAGTATATTAAGAAGAGTGTTCCTGTGAGGCTTGAGAGACTGAATCCTTATGGGATAGCAGGCTCTTTAAATACAAATAAAACATAACCAAATATCCTGTGCCTAACGCAAACACTTACTATGCTGAGATAGTATCAAAGCAAACATCTAAGTCCTAGAACATAGGTATAGAGGCGACAGGCTGTAACTAACAAAACAAGTAATGGAATCAAACAATAAGAGATCGCTACTAATGTACTAATCCAGTAGTACTAGTAGGAAGGCATAAGATTGCCTAAAGGGTACAAGGGTAGCAAAGGATGTTATAAGCGAACTTAAGAGTAAATAACCCAATAGGAAACTATAACAAATAAGGAAAGTATAAGGTAACAAGGCAGCGCTACTATTGTAGAACCTAAATAGGAAACTCCCATCATCAGGTAGGTACAGTAGCGAGAACAATAGGCAGATTCCGTTACAATAGGTAACATGGATGAAGGAAAATAAAAAACATGTAATTATGAAATATAATTTGCGTTATCAACAAAGCTGGTATGTGAAATATCCCTCGCATTGACAAGGGGAATTGGAGCATAGATACTGTGAGAGCTGGTATAGGACGAAAGGGAAGAGTTCTCTAACATGGTCAAGGCCCTGTAAAATTAAAGAGCTTTGCTCTGAAGAGAATCGATAAACGTGATATGCCCAAATCTCAGAGGAGAATATCACCGAACAGTAATGACCTTTGTAGAGCCAGAGCAGAGCCGGGTAAGGAAAAAGGGTTAATTAAAGAAATGAGTCTGAAAATTTCTCAAGGCTAGATTCTCTCGGGGATGATACAAGTCGTGAATCCCACAAAAGCCTTGCCTAAATCAAGAGATATGAGTGACATCCTGTGACTTGCGGAATAAAAGTGAGAGAATCTTCCTGGGTTTTTTTTCCAGTGGTACGGTAGAAACTCCCGGCCTCCAGATCCGGCCGGGCACGACCCGATTTCGGCCCAGGCCGGCCCAAACACCTGAAGTCCAATTGCGGGGCTTGCCCTTTGTAGCAGCAGACCGGAGTGATGTTCCATCGTTCTTACCCAGATGATCTGGGTCGACATCTTCTCGTCCCAGTAGTAGCTTGACAACCCCTTCATACCCCTCGAATTTAGCATACCCGAGTGGTGTTACATCATTCTTGTCCGGGCGATTGGGGTCGACATCCTTTCGGCCAAGTAGCAGCTTGACAACTCCTTCATGTCCGTTATTAGCGGCCCAAAAGAGTGGTGTGCGGCCCTGGTTATCTGGCCTGTTGGGATCGACATCTTGGCGTCCAAGTAATAGATTGACCACGCCTTCATATCCCTTCTCAGCAGCCCACCCGAGTGGTGTTCGATCATACTTATCGGGGTAATTGGGGTCGACATCGTGCCGCGCCAGCAATATGTTGGCCGCACCTTCGTGTCCCCAGTATGCAGCGCACCCGAGTGGTGTTAGAGCACCCTCGTCCGGGTGATCGGGGTCGATATCATTGCGATTAAGTAGTAGCTCGACAATCCCTTCATATCCCTTGCGAGCAGCACACCCGAGTGGTGTTCGACCATTGTCATCTGGATAATTGGGGTCAACATCACTCCGGCCAAGTAGTAGTCTGACAGCCCCTTCATGTCCCTCGAAAGCAGCAGACCTGAGTGGTGTTCGATCATTCTTATTGGGGCGATTGGGGTCGACATCTTTTCGGCCAAGTAGCAGCTTCACAGCCCCTTCATGTCCACTATTGGCGGCCCAAAAGAGTGGTGTGCCGCCCTGGTCATCAGGCCTGTTGGGGTCGACATCATTCCGCCCAAGTAGTAACTTGACAACCCCTTCATGTCCATTTTGCGCGGCCCATGAGAGTGGTGTACTGTCTTGGTTATCAGGCTTGTTGGGGTCGACATCATTCCGGCCAAGTAGTAGCTTGACAACCTCTTCATGTCCGTTATCCGCGGCCCACGAGAGCGGTGTACCGCCTTGGTTACATGGGCTGTCGGGGTCGATATCTTCCCGTTCTAGCAGTAGCTTGACCACTCCATCATGCCCATTCTTCGCCGCCCATAAGAGTGGTGTATAGCCAGCGTAATCGCCTTGGTTAATCTCGCAACCTTGAGAATTCGTTAACGGAATCAGAAGTTCAACAATCCCGAAAAAAGATGCGCAATGTATTCCAGAGAAGCGCGGGGAAGCACCAGTGCTGGCCATATAAACAGTGGGCAGCGCTTGCTCCAAAAGTGAAACGGCGGATGGGTGACCTTCGTAGTGACTTAAGAGCTGTAGCCCAAGGGCCCTTGCGTGGTCGGAGAGCTCCCGATTCGCATGCGTTCCCCAATATCTCGAGGAATATTTTAGGAACGGCATGATTTGGTAGTCCGCGGAAGTGTGGGAGGAGAGGTTCTTGACCTGTGGTGAATTCAGGTAGGTTAAGCAGGTTTCTGCGATTACCGAGTGAGGTTGATTAAAGAGGTCCGGGTGAGCGCATAGATACTCTTGCACTGTAAAGTGGATTAACCGGACAGTCGAAGCTTCCTTGTCTACAGTAATCAGTCCTTGACAACAACCTAGTAATGCACCTATCGAAGGAGCGTTTTCGCTATCGAAATCCGTCGATCCTATCTCAACTGCTAGTGCATGTCGCAGTTCATCTACCCGTAATGGCCGTTCCGCATGACAGATCCACATGAGAGCGACCATCGCGAGTTTTGCCTTTTCCCCTCCCTGTGCCTTTATCCGCTCCAGGGTTGCACCATATGCGTCCCCTAACCCAACCCCATCTTTGACTGCCTCGAGCCTTCTCCCTCGGCGAGCGATACTTGTTTCTCGTAGAATTGCCTCTATGTGAAGAGATGCCAGTAGGGATCTGGATTTGGATGTTAGCTATTAGTCTGAACTAGCTTTGAGCAGTTCTGCTCTTGAATGGGTTCTAAATACGTTTCCGAGCTTATTTGGGAAATGCTTTCCAGAATATTTGCCTCCAATCTCCTGCTCATCATCTCCGGGGTAGTGTCGTTCCCGAGCCTCCGGCGCAGATACTGAATGATACCATCCCCTGTAGGCTCTATCAATACAAAAGTTGCCGCCCCATCCAATTTCCTCCCAACCTCATTTCGGATATGCGATCTCCCAGTTACAAATATGCGAGTATCGAGGGACTCCCGCACGATCTGTCCTAGTGATTCCAGAATCACCATTCGATGCTCCGGCACACATTCGTCAAGTGCGTCAACGCATATAAAGGTTCGCTTTGTGGCTGTGATGGTCAGGAGCATCTTCAAGATTCCTGACACTTGTAGTCCCCGACCACCAATAACCTTTTTCTGGTTCCGAAAAGACTGGACTACCACTTCTGGAATTCCCTCCAAACCACTAACCAGCTGCCTCAGCAGGGAGCCGAGCATATGTACTGGTGATTGCTGATTCCTGGCGGCAAAGTCGAAGTAAAAACAAGCAACGGCAGTATCTTCCTCAACCGCCTCGTCGCACAACTTGTCTATCACTAGTGAGCTGTCACCCCAGTCTGTCAGCAATACCTTCACTTGACTTCCGGCAGTGCCAGGAACTCTCTTACATGATGTAGCTCTTTCCAGCCCCCGGATTTCCATGGCAGAATAAGGTGGGATGAATAGCCCCATCCTCCCGACTGCCTTTATACCAGCATCTGAATTCCTGGGTTTCCAGTACCCAGGCACCTATACTGTCCAGCCGTTGGGCTCCGATGTCTCGATGCCTTTCCCCGGGCTCTAGCGGAGACAGCCACGCCAATATTTTAGACTCATCATCGGGGGTGATATAATTATAGGTAAAATTATTTGCGGTGTTGAAAGAGTTAAGGTTATTGCTGAAAGCTTGCGACATTTTGCGATTTTGACCGGTGCGAATGTTGCTGAGGGAAAGGTGTTGGTTAGCTTGTTGGGGTTTGTTTCTGTAATTACTTGAACTTGACAAAAAGTGGGGTTGATGGGAAAACCTCGCGCCTTGCTGACAACATTCCAACCACAGAAATCGTTACACAAACTCCCGAAGGCAATTTATCCCAAAAACTATTATCAGTTGACTCCCACGGGCTTATGAGACGTGTGTTGAACACACCATCGCTCTGTGCCTTTTGCTTGGTACACTCTAAAGCCGTAGAAATTTGAGAAACTGATACCCGCAGCGCCTGCCCGCGATTCCATAGATTGCTCAAAGATTGTGTGCTACTGCTCAAGCGGGGTTCAAAGGATACGTCGTCATCGTTTTTAGTAAAAAGATTAGTGATGTGCAGGCCACAGAGTCACTGAGGAACAAGAAATATTCGCAGAGTATTCTTTTGAGCGAACAAACTTAGGAGCAATAGCGCCACGAGAAAAATATCTCAGTAGGGGCGGTGGTAGAGGTGGGATGAATACTCATGTACTAAGGTTTATAATATGATAACTCCTTGATGCTCCTATGGTGGGAGAAATAGTCACCGCACAAACAACCCCAGAATCAGCAATGTCATTTCCAACTGGAAACACGGATAGCGGAAATAGCACTGCTTCCATTATTGTCCTCCTACTGGGAGTTCGGGAGACATAGCGATTGAAGCCGCTCTCAAACTTCTGACCTGTAGCACCTAAAACGGTTTCCACAGCGCGACATTAACCTCCGCATCCCTCACTCAACCCACGTCGAGGCCCTCTAGCATCCATTTCCCTGCCCCGCTGCCCCGCTACCCCTACCTCCCCGCCAACCTATTATACCACCTGTACTAGACACAGCCAGCTCATTCCTGGGTGAATACTGTCCATCTCCATAGCACACCGCAAGATCCCACAACGAGGCCCACCGTCGCTGCCCTTCCGCCAGTCTCCCACCCTCGTAATTCTGTCCTCTAGCCAGCGTCGCACCCCCGGCCCGGCAAAACAAACACACACCCCTTCCTCCCCATTCCACCCCCAGCCCTTCCCGAAAACTGGCTGGAAACGGTCTGGCACGTACACGATAGTAGTGAGGAGAACAGCAATCTCTACGGCGCATCCTCGGAGAAGTGTCAGGTGCCTAGCTAGCGGAAGTCTTCCAGCGCCCGGGAAAGACGATGAAAACCTCATATGAAAGTACCTAATTATGAGCTTCGCCCTCGTAACGAAGCTCACGCGTACCCATATTCACATCGTCTGGGAGCCACTGGTCTCCAAAATCCTTCGGGCGGAGATTCCGTATAAATCGGGTTTATTCAACTGCCGTGCGGGGAGGCAATAAGGAAGAGGGCGACGCCAAGGAACTTGCCGGAGGAGTTCCCACTCGCAGAGAGCTCGGTGCATGGACTGCGGAAGTTAGTTTTTTGGGCTCGGTGGATTTACTCCCTCTAGCGATGTCGCCTTGGAAGGTGCCGTTGTTTTGCTGTTGCTGAAGCAGCTATCGAGGTTGAATAGCTAGGTGACTGATGCAGTGTCTCAGAGATGAATAACACAGGACCGTAGTGTAACCAATGTTCTACCGTATGAAGTGTCGTATCATACCTTGCATAAGGAAGTTCGTAAAACATTTAGCACGTGCGAATGACATGAATTTTGGTAGGAAAGGTGGGTGATAACTTACTACATGCAGTAGTCTAACTTAGCTGCTTATCTTGTTCTTATTCCACTGGGGCCGTGAAGCTCAAGAGATAGTCTAGGCTGCTATCCATGTCGAGGCAGTCCGCTACCATCTCCTCCAGCGTCACGAGATTCTCGAGTCGCGAGAGTAACTACATAAAAACAGCAAATATACGGAAGCGCGCACGTAACCGATACAAGACGTAGCCTGAAATAGAAAGTGTGATCTTAAGATAAATAGTAAAGGCAAACAGAGGTCTACAGTACCATGTAGCTTGGAATGAATGTTCACAACTGATATGTCAACAGAGACACTCAGACGGGAAAAAACGCTGGCAAGAGGGTAAGGGACGCCGCCACTCTAGCGACTCGAGGATCTCGCGACGCTAGAGAAAACTCTACGGTAATTCCGAAGGGCCGTCGGCAGCTCAGTTGGTGTCTTAGCCATGTTCATATCATACGATGGCTTGCGGAGCGGCTGAGAAGGGGTGCAGGGATTGCAACTCACGTTCTGCTTAGGGTTCAGGGCTCAGAAGGGGTATCCCCAACAAAACCCTGCTCGCTTAAGGCACACCTGACCCAATTCGACTACGGTAATTGACACAAAAATCCCCGGAGCCTCATTTCAGGTTCGCTTACTCACCCTCGCATCCTGCCCGAGCACGCTCTGTAAATCACACCACCCTCCACCCACCTCCAGGACCTGTCCTTCTCAAACTACCGTACTGTATCGTAAAGCAAACACTGGCGCAAGCTGGCTCCAACCGTACAGTACCTCCGTGAGGGGGAAAAAAAAATGAAATGTGCTAGGTCTTCCCAGCAAAGACACTCCAATGTCCCAGTGCTATTCAATTCTCCTAATTCTTACTATATTCCAATTCAAAGCCCTAACATACCATCCGTCCCTCCGTCCCGCTTTCAGCCCTAAATCTTGACGATGCAAATCCTTGCCCGACCGACCAGCCGGGGGCGGGAACAACCGCACTGGTACCCGTCTTGGCTGCTGTCAGACATGCGGGTACATACTCTTTCATTATTCCTTCAAGCTGATAAGTTAAGCGGTAACCTTATCATAGCCCCTCCCTGTGACCCTTCAGTAAAAGCCCTTCCACGCCCTTTTTAGCACCTCGGATTCTGGAGATAGCGAACGACAAGAGTTTTTACGGTGCATCACACCGAATAGTATGATAAGTTAATTCCTACCAGATTTTAGATTAAAAAAGAAACTAAGCCTGTCCCGGAGAAATCGCCAAGGGTTTTTATAGTATCAACCTCGGCAATGGCAATAACATTTCCAACCACAACTCCGGCAGCAAAAATGGCACTACCTTTACCCTGCTTCCCGCGAGGAGCTTGTGGGGCGCCGTGATTCAAGCCGCTCCTGAACCTCTACCTGCATCGTCTGCAATCGTTGTAGCCGCGTAATATCCACCTCCGCATCCCTCACTGAGCCCACACCGAGACCCTCTAGCATCCATTTCTCTACTCTCCTACTCCGCTCCTTCGCCGCAAACATATTCTACTAGTCCTACCGGATACTGCTAGTCCATTCCTAGGTGGATGGAATCCCTATCCGTCGTATAGAGCGAGACCTCCACTACGGGGCCCACTATCGCAACACGTCCGCTTGTTTCCTGAGCTAGCAATTCCGCCCTCCGGTCAGTGCCGTGCCCTCAGTACTTGGCACACGAAACGCCGGCCCCTCTCTTCCCCCCCCAGTCCTATTCCTAGCCCTTCCCGAAATCCGGCTGGAAACGACCTAGCCCTACAAGATGGTGACGAGGAGAGCCTCTATCTCTGCCTAGTTATGACCTATGCACGCGACAACATCCCGACAGACCTTAAGTCGCCTAGATAGCAGTTGCCCCCCTGCGTCCGGGGAAGGGTGCGTGAAACTTTAGACGAAGTAGATGGAGAGCTTCATCCGGATGCCCAGGCTCGCACCCGCGTACGGTAAGGCCCTCGGACAACCGCAAATTGCAAAGATCTTTTAGAAAGAGATATCGCCTACAGCTGACTAATTCAATCGCGGCGAGGGTGGAAATAATAAAAGGGTGGATGCCCCGGACTATCTGGGGGATCTCCCACTCGCGGGGGACTGGATGAATGAACTGTGGAGGTTAGACTTTTTAGGCCTGGAGGGTTGTATCGCTAAATGAGGTGGGGGTATCATTGGCAGCGACGCCAACGCGTGTGCTCAAACTTTCTCAAAGTCTCCAAAATGGGGAATTGACAAACGATCCACTTATAGCATAATTCATGGCTTCACAACAATGATTTTTGTGACCACATATCCGTGATAATATATGCTAGAAAAATATCATCAAGGAATCACAACGCCTAGAATTAACCCTCTTCCGATGGTAGCTTCTAGCGTATGTCTTGGTCGATCTGCTATCGGAAAGAAAATACTCGTATTTGCGCAGTTCGTCCATCAATAAATCTATCTATTTGTGGTAAGTCGGGGAAGCAAAGGGGAAATAAATATTAGCACATAAAGAAATATAGGAGATCCTGTAACACGCAGCCTATTCAAGGGGGGTAGTGATCAATATAAAGGGCGCGTGCTGAAAGCTGCTGCACGTTGAACTCAATGAACACGATTTATGCCGCTTCACTCATTGACTCCAGCAACGATTAGGAGGTTTAGGGGGGGTATAACTTTCCGCGCAAAAATTGTATTCCTACCAGTGATTTCGGGAGAGGCCTTCGAGATCATGCTTTAGCACCGGCGTAAAGGACACACAAGGGAAATAAAATAAGGAGGGCTGCGATGGCTATATAATAGTGCATACAAGGCTCTGGGTGGTAGAGCAGGATGGCACTAGAAAGCGAGGAATTCCAAAGGATTTGGGCGTACTCAATTGTGCGGTTGGATTTCGACATGGCGTTAATTCTTTCATAGCTGGTGGGGTGGCTGCGCATCTACGCTTTCCACAGATAGCCGGGCTTGCAAAAGTTTGACCACTCCTTCATGTCCATTCACAACAGCAGATCCAAATGGGTTTTTGACCATACCTCACCCGGACGATTGGGGTTGATATTCTCCCGTCCTAGTAATAGATTGGCCACTCCTTCATATCCTTTCTTAGCAGCCCACTTGAGTGGTGTTTGCTCATACTTATCAGAGACACAGAGCAGTTCGGGTCGACGCCGTCCGGTGCCAGTAGTATCTTGGCAGTACCTGTGAGCCCACGGAAAGCAGCACACCCTTCAAATATTTATTACACACCTGAGTGGTGTTTGATCTCCGGCACCGGGATCATTGTGGCCGACACTTTTCTGGTCCAGAAGTACGAGTAGCCTGACAGACCCTTCATGTTCTTTGAGAGCAGCACACCCGAGTGGGGTTCGATCGTTCTCATCTGAGCGATTGCGGTCTTCATCATTCCAGTCTAGTGGTAGCTTGACCGCACCTTGGTGCCCCTTTATCAAGCCTTGCAATCGGCTGGCGTGTCCTGGGCCCAAGAACGCCTGAGCAGCCGAACCCTACCATAAATTATTGCTGGCCTACTCGGGAAGGCCAAAGAACTTAAATAGAAGTCATTGGTTCATTTATATTCGGGTAAGTCAATTATTTTCGACCTCCATAATTGAGTAAAGATACACTATATCTACAATAGGAAACTTTAGGAAGGCTAGGTGAATAAGAACAGGTCACTTGTATGAAGGAAAATGAAAAACATGTGATGATAAAATATAATTTGCCTTATTAATAAAGGCAGAATGTGAAATGTCCCTCTCATCATTAAGGGGAATTGTAAGGTAGCTACTTGGATAGGAGAAAATGAAAGAGAGTTAACTAATATCGTCATTAAGGTCCCACATAATTAAAGAGCAATGTACTAAAGGGAGTAGCTACCCGAGATATGCCCAAATCTCAGATAATATTTGCAGAAAGCGACGACCTTGGTGGAGCCAAAGAGAGCCTGGCAAGGAAAAGAGGTAATTAAAGAGACGAGAGTGAAAATTTCTCGGGGCTAGACTCAAGCGGGGATGACGCAAGTCCTGAGGCTCGCGACAATATTAAAATCAAGAGGTATGAGTGATATCGTGCGACTTGCGGAATAAAAGTGACAGGATCTTCCTGGACTTTTTTTCAGGTGGTAGGGCCGAAACTCCTGGCCTCCAGATCCGCCAGGACCCGACCCGATTTCGGCCCAGATCGGCCCAAACACTTGAAGCCCAATTGCGGGACTTGCCCTTTGCACCAGCAGACTAGAGTGGTGTTTGATCGTTCTTACACAGATGATCCGGGTCGATATCTTCTCGTCCCAGCAGTAGTTTGACAACCCCTTCATGTCCCTCGAAAGTAGCACACCCGAGTGGTGTTCGGTCATTCCTGTCAGGGCGATTGGGGTCGACATCTTTTCGGCAAAGTAGCAGCTTAACAACCCCTTCATGTCCGTTATTAGCGGCGCAATAGAGTGGTGTGCAGTCCTGGTCATCTGGCGTGTTGGGGTCGACATCACTCCGGCCAAGCAGTAGATTAACAACCCCTTCATGTCCCTCGAAAGCGGCACACCTGAGTGGTGTTCGATCATTCT
>Ga0307509_10003187_pt1 | contig 25370 bp, 23 predicted proteins | sample 10_EM_MG_FD_202245 | JGI IMG/M metagenome (GOLD analysis project Ga0307509, IMG submission 202245) | Populus trichocarpa ectomycorrhiza microbial communities from riparian zone in the Pacific Northwest, United States - 10_EM | ecosystem: Host-associated > Plants > Roots > Unclassified | place... | reverse complement strand
CGAAGCCCACACTCCGCCCCAATTGGGTTCATTACGCGTCATAAGTTCAGCCGGGATACCCCCCTCTTCTAGGGTCTTATGTCCGGTTGATGGGAGTCCGACGGGTATTGGGGGAAGCGGTGGTCCCCTTTGGCGGCGCCGACGGAGCACCACCGCGCCTAAGAGGGCAAGTACAACAGCCGCCAAACCTCCCACCGTACCCCCGGCTATCGCCCCAATGTTTGGTCCTGGTTTGCGAGGGGCGTTTAGGGCCATTATGGTTTCAAGGGCTGGGTGGCTCCAACCATTGGCTGGGGCCTTCTTAGTTGAACCTCCGTCTTTACTACTAGGCGATTAGTTTTCACTATTGCTGTGTTTTAGGAGTCAAATATCTCACCTGCCGCCAATAAGCTTAATAACCTCCTGAGGAATTTCGTACGTTCCCTTGTTGGGTGTAAACTCGTCTGTCCATGTTGATGTGTTGACATCGAACAAGAATGCAGCATTTGCCTTGTCGTCGCAGGTAATCCAGCCAGTGTTATAATCAGCTCTGCTCCCGCCATAGTAGAAGATGTAGTGTTCTCCAATTGCTTGACATTTTGGTGAAATCCTCCCCCCCGGGTCCGCGACAGTAGTCTTTGTCTTAGAGGACAGCTGGGCCCACTCAAAACTTGGAATCGAGAGAACCCAGATGGCTCCAGTGCTTCGGGCTTCCGTTATATCTGTTGAAGCACCAGCCTCAAGGCCCCCCATAATGTAGATTTGATAGCTTGAACCATCGGGTGCTGCTTTAAGAGCTGTGCAGAATGCGAAACGAGCACCAAGCACCTCGGCTTCAGGTGGTAGATGTTGGGTGTACCATTTTGATTGCTTTATGCTGTAGATGTTGATCTCAGAAAGCTTTCTCTGCGGGGCACTATCAGCATTTTAGGCAGAGAAATTTAATCAGTGGAGAGACATGCTACTTGGGTATACAACCCAGAGTATCCACCAAACTGAATCAGGACCTCATCTGTAGCCGTCGTGATATGCACCAAGCCTCCATCAGCTATTCCCCCAAATGGTGTTGTTTCGTTTGTCCACGTATTAGTAGCCTGGTCATAAGTGATTAGGCCGTTATGCTCCTCTAGCCCTGTGACATTGCGCCATGTTTCTTTCAACGTAAAAAAACTGCCACCGAAAAGAAAGCCCTTCTTCATGGATGGAACCCACGCTGTCATTGCACTGGATACCCTCCTTGAAGTGTTCGTCTGGAACCAATTCCTTCGCGTTATTCCAGCATTCGTCCATCGTTGAGTTGCAATCTCATATTGCCATTTCTTGTGCTCTAGAGGAGGATCCTTCTTCCCATAGATGGACCTGTTGTATGGGTTCCACCTCCCAAAAGTCAGGTCAAACCCGGATTCCGTAGGGAAGAGCGCGGCATCTGAAACACCAGGTATTATGCTCGGAATTTCTTCCGTTTGAACGTAATGGATGCTGTCCAGAGAAGTTTTGAAACTCTCCGATATATTCAGTGATCTAAGTACTGAATCTAGATGTGTAATCAAAGCTTTAGTTTAGAGAACAACTTAGGGAGAAGGCTGTGCATTGAAAGCGGGTACAGACTAGGGCCATCGTAATCCTGGTACTTTCTGAGATAACGCATCACCCCTCCCGCGATATAAAGAATGTCATCTTTCTGGGCAACTATATATTTGAATCTATCGTAAACAAACAGTGATACAAAGTATTTTAACAAGCTGGGGGGAGTCCTACTCATATGCGATTTTAAGGAACAAAAGTCTTCTGTCGGATCAGCATCCCTGCTCTGCGCTACTGATGAGAAGGGCAGCAATCCCCCAAGAAGCCAAACGCCAGATGTAAAGAGTCGCATATCTCCTCAGCTGTGACAAAAGGGCTTTAGACAGGATAGGGTGATGAGAGGTTCTGGGTTTAAAAGAAAAGGAGGGATATGGCCGGAGGTAAGCAATAAAGATTGAGGCTGCAGAATATTCTAATTTGAGAAACGCTCTCAATGTATCACAGATAATAACCTTCTCACCTGGTGTAGTAACGAGAGTGCATTCATCATTTACCACTAGTCATATTCGACCACCACTGTCGGGTATAATACGAGTTTCTCCGCGGAAGAAGTGGATGGGCGAGAGGAATCGCTGCTCGAATCCTTTGAAAGCAAGGCGCAATCAGAGTCGTTACCATATGCTATATTTTACTTGGGTAACCTGGAGAAAACCCTTCCTTTGTTCGCTGTTGTAACCACTCCACGGAAGCGTTTGTGACCCAAATAATGTTGTAATTGTGGCTGCGCAACAGGAGGTGGGGTTGTGGGGTTGTGGGGTTGATTTTGTTATCTTCTACAAGCAATACTCCACTACCAATTCTCGTGACGAGCGTTTGACAAGGGCATACACTGTTAGGATAGAAGTAAGTTTGCACCAAACGCCAGGAGAATAAGACAATAAAAAACGACCCCTAATCCATAGCACAACCCCTCGACCCCCGAAATAGTACTGTACGAGTACCGGGAGGGCACGAACACCGACATCAGAAAAAATGTGGGAGGACGTTGGAATTTTCCTTCCGAGCTCGGCGAGTTGAAAGCATACGGTAGCCAACTCAGCCCTTAGCGAGACAAAAAACAAGGAACACACACAGCGCCTTGCTAGGGGGGCAACTACACGCCCTAGCACATTTCTCCTCTGTTCGAGTTTTTAAGCTAGCAACTCTACTGGGACTTTTTTTTTCAACAGTAGACTAGACAGTGACCACAGCATACTAGCAGGGGAAGCGGCGCTGACTTGTGGGGTGATAAGAGAGACCGATGGCCACCCCTTCCTCTGGATTTGCCCTTTCTTATCTAGTGATCTCTTCGCCTTCACTTACCCGGTGCGTGCCCAGGACCCCCGGATGTATGATATTAACCATGACGATCGGAAAATTCGGAAAACGAATATATTAGTAATACCCAGAAAAATGCAGACGGCGGAGCAGAATGCCCCTCGGCTGATAAGTCAAAAAAGTTTGAGTGGTGTCAAGTCCCCGGCTCACAAGCAAACTGAGGGTATTATTCCCCAGAAAGTGTAATATCTTGGCCAGACGCCCCGAGGCCCAAAGAAAGTCAGGAATAAGAAAAATACAGTGTCTATTATCTCTTACTCTACGGAGGCACTAGTACAAGTACAAGTACAGTACAGGGCATAAGTTTTGTAGATTCCACGGGGGGTGTGGGTAGCAAACCTCGCTTGTGGAACCTATTGTCCCTTAGCAAAAGTAACCGATCATGGCTATGCAACGGCTCATACTTCTTAATCAACTAGATAGATAATACACAAAGTATTAATTAGAATCCTAGATTTATTTTAATTTTAAAATCATTTTTTGGTCGTGATTTTAGACATTATTTGTTGAGCTGGGTGTTGACAGAGATTTTGTGTGGTGATAAAGGTGTGGTGTGTTCAGGAGTGAGGGGGCTGGGTTGAGATACCTGTTCGAGTACTCGTACTGTATGGTGGAACGTTGCAGGGTCAAATGTTCGGTTACTTTTCTTAGGCAGAACACAAAACTTAGGCCCCTATTCTACAGTCCTGTCTACCGTACCGCATTTTCTGGTTAAACTCGTTTTCACGCTAAGACGTCAAAAGAAAGTGTGGCGAAATACGGGAGCTTCTTTGGGCAGAGAGTTGCCTTTAGGGGAAGGATTTTCATAGATATTTACCATGGGGTGCTATCTATCTGGGGGAAACAACTAACCTGGAAGGGTTGCTTTGTGAAAAATTCTGACTCACACCTTGTTCTGACCTCTTAGCACGAGAGTTAACCAGAAAATGCGTTATTACTTGAATCTCGAGTTATGGTGCCAATCGGCTAAAGCCTGTACCAGTGATGCAAAATGTAATACTTTATGTAATTAGGGTTAGGATCCCTAATAGTGCAAAAAACATTTCTCAAGGCCTGCTATTCAAGTCTCAAGGTCAGTTCTTTTTTTGTATGTTTTGTTGTAAATTTTCTTCAAGCAATATTACTATAAAAAGTAAACACTTGAGAACCCACTGGCAATAGCTTTAACCATTACCATGACCACAATTCTCTTTTCGCTAATAGACTGAATACAGCAATATGGGTCTGAGTTGAATGAAAATCCTCTGAGTAGAAACTACCAGTCTGCAATGTACTTTAATCTAATAATATGTAAGCTATAATAGACTCTTCTTTGAATTAAAATGAAACCATTATTAAATAAGCAGAGAGAATTACTTCCATGGAAATATTCAATGTAAAAACAATACCATAGTAAGTAAACTTAGTGCAAGACTTGAACGACTGACCTCCAGAAATGACTTTTGCCTTATTAAATAATCTAAGCCTAATTACATAAAGCATTAGCTTTGCAACACAACTGGTATGGTTCCGGAAGACTAGAGTTAAGACCACTTTTATCACAAAAAGTGTGACAGTTTTGAATGTAACTATGACCGTAATGCTTGAATTTATATTTCGTTATATGTGTTAATATTGCTAAGATAACTATTTTCAATATAATAAAATCAGGATATTGATAGATATTAATTTGGGAAATATTATATGTTAAATTATTGTAAATAAAATATTCATAATTGGCAAGCGGAGTCAGAACCAGCTAATCTGAAGATCTGACTCTGCAATTCTTCTATGAGAACTATATCTTATAAATACATATCTTTTAAAGTTTTCTGAGCTATAGACAATATTGTTCTGGTATACATTCATCATATGTAAAACCCACTAATAGTATCATAATAATACAAGGTATTTTCAATATTATAGGATAATAGTTATCCACCTTTTGTTAGCTTTACTTTTCTGGAATATTGATTGTTTGTCTTGGCATTTTTAATATGTATGACGAAACATAAATTCAAGCATTGCGGTCATGCTTACATTGAAAACTGTCAGACTTTTGTGAGAAAAGTGGTTCCAACTCGAGGCTTTCAGAATGATACATGCTTTAGACAATTTGAACAATACAAGTATTCCCTGAGCCACTGAGCCTAAGGCATTCCCCTCCTGTATGAAATGTTGAACACTAGCCCATTTGGGTAATAGTAATAAGAAAAACTTCATAACCCAGAAATTGAGTAATGTTCAGAATGCTGCCAGTGCGAAATCAGTACGGCTTAGCATTGATATAATGGAAATGAGAGTAGCCACGTAGATTTGCTTCCCACTACAAAAATAGACTACTTGGCGATTCAAAATGTATTGAGATGCCCTGGTGCCAAGAGCCGGATATCCTGATATCTTAGCACTAAAGCATCCAAATACGTTATAAATAGCCAATTACCATTCTGCTAGGATACAGTAGTGAGAGCAGTCATGTATCCTAGTTAGAACCAACAGAGAAAACTCTGTTAGTAGTTAGCTTGCTGTAGACACGTTTACCTTATAAGCCCTTTGCACCTCTGGGTGACAAGTCCGAGTCGTTTTTCTGTGTATGAGCTGGGATCACAAACTCAATACACTCAGAGTCTATCCTAGTCTCACAATGGCTTCATGTCTTTGGGAATTTGGGTGGGAGATCATTTCCATTGATTAATTCTTTGGTTCAAGTTGATGATTGTTTTATCAGCACGTTAGTGGTACCTGGGGCGTATGCCTTCTGGAGTTATGATGCATCCTTTTGTTTCATTTTTCTGGATGATTTGCAGTCATGGTGCAGCTCTTTAATGAGGACTGGATGGAGGAGGCCAGGGAACGGAGCTTGTCTGATTTGGCACTAGTTTTTGTGATATCATGGGAGGAGTCTGAGCCACTGTTGGTGGAACCTATGCCGGTAAGGCTGAAGTGATGGCAGTAGTGTCGTGCTTGTTGGGAGGGGGGGATTGAAATTGTTTTTGATTTTCTTTTTTGGTCTGGTGCTGCGAGGGCCAGTAGAGTTTTTCTTTTTTGGTTACGATTTGTTGTGCCTCTAGCTACAAGTCTCAATCTTAGGCCTTTTGACTGAGGTTGCATTGCCGATGGCGGGTAGTTCAGTTACAGTAATGGTGCGATCATGCAACAACTTGTACAGGTAGTACTTTCTAGATGGACTATCGGGTAGGCAGGAGTTTCTTCGAATTTTTTGTTTAGCTAGCTATATGTCGGATAGGTTTAGCCAGGATAAAATATATGGAATTACTATCTTCTTGGCTGGCTCTCATGTGTCCTAGCCTAGTAAAGAAGTGTAACAGGAGCACTCTGTAGAAGGACTGATCCTTAGATTGCTACCATACCAAAGACTCAAAGTAGAAGTACGGATTAAATGAAGAAGATAATTCCGGGTAGAATCAAGTGGGTAAAATGAATCTTGTTAAGCCTGAAAGCTTCACTCAAAAGGTGTTCTTGAGAATGATTGGTTATGAGAATAGGGTGTCTCTCGCTTTAGTTAAGTAGAATGATGTAAATCCAGAGGATGCCCATCAACCATTCTTACCATTGGGCTAGCACGCTGCTCAACTCATGGGTATTCAACTCACCTGCCTAGCTTGGGTTCAGAACTGGAGGCAGTCGGACCACTCAGATATTAACTATCTCTACATGTAGGAGGTGCTCCCGGTAATGTATTTCTACTTACATCTGCATTAGCGAAAACTCCTTTCTCTCAGTAACTTGTCAGTGGCCGACCGATATTCTAACTATAGAGAAATTATCCATTGAGATTCACTGGCCCAGTGGCAGTTTCATCTATACAACTACGCAGTCTATCGGTAAATCTACTTGGCTATACTAAGCTTCTAAACTAGACTTCTTGCTCCTCAGATAAGAAATCTCTGGTTGTTTGACTGTATGAGTACTACCCACAACCAATCTACCCAGGACCCTCTTAATTGTAACAAGACTCATGCCTCTAGAGTCCACTAATAACCCATAGTCATGCTACAGTTCATGGTGTAGCCTGGGACTGGCATTGGGATAGTTGTCCTGTAAGCCTTGCAGCTTCTCCGGTTAGCCCCAAGCTCTCTACAGTTAACTCTACCACTACCCAGAGGTTTAAGTATGCCCTTAGGTGGTTCCCAGGTGCTATTCAGGTTTTGCCCCAGGAGGCAGTCACCCTCACACCTCTTATATATTCTGCGAATAGTCTCAGGTCAAATGGATGGCCACAACTCATACAGTATTATGGTGGCATTCCCATAGATCTCATTTTACTAGAAAGCATACAACTCTATAGCCATACTGTGCTGATACGCTGTACCAATGCTGGTGCCAGTGAGGAGCATTAGGAATATCTTCTCAAAGTTGCAGGAGGTTTGGACAACTCCTGCTCTCTTGGTTGCCCATTTCGTACTAGACAAGCGGTTATAGTACCATCTAAGAGTCTCAAGATAGTAGGATAGTAACTTTCCCCTAAGTCCACAGATGACTTTCTTAGTGAAGGTAGGGTAACTGGAGTTCCTCAGTCCGGCAACTGAGTTCCCGAGGTAGGTTCACTATATTTCTAAGGTAGGGTAACTATGTTCCCAAGGTAGGGTAACTCTATCCTTTCTTGTCTTTATTCTCTTTTGGAGTGTGCGTGACCATATATAATCATACCCCAGAGACCAGTGCAATGTTTACTATGTTTCCTTGACTTTACACAAACTTGCCCTCTGAAGGTTACCCTGTTTAACCCTATGTTACCATGCCACTTTGCAGACACTTGTACCAATTCATGTCTACTAGTACTGTACTTATACTAAGTATAGTGGTCAAGCCTCTCTCTGGTTACCTTTTAGTATCCCATATGGGCTGAAGTCTAGTCCATTGTTGGTACCTTTTCGTATGGTTGTTACAAGAACAACCACACTACGGAAAACAAGTCAATCAACAACCTTTCTTTTCCTTTCTTCCTGGTTCACACATTACTTCTTTTGTCATTTGCCTATCAGTCAGGTTAGTTAGTCCTCCGGCCGAGTTGTATTTGCTCAGCAAATTACACATCACAGATAGATGGACTATATCAAAGCATCCTGGCACATTTCAGTCATCTCACATTTTCCACACCTGAGTGGTTGAGTAAGGATCATTATCCTTCTTGGGTTAACAAGTTTGTGTCTGCAAGCTTTACGACTTGGTCTTTCTTCCTCTCTGTGCTCCCTTCTTTGGCCGGATTACATTTCTTTGCTAGTCACTTCATCTCTTCTGGCCTTAGCTTTATCTGAGATTTTCTCCTTCTATATTGACAATGTTACACCACTTCTATCTGGGGTCAATTTTATTCTCTCTCCCTCCCTGTACTCGGGTAGGGATGAAAAAATCGGAAAAAAAGATCAGCAAGATGATCTGGGGAGTGAAGTAGAGAGGGAAGCACTTTGGAAAAAAATCGGGTTTGTATGACATCTGAAAACCGGATGGTGATTCAGGGAAGAAGTACCGGTACTTCGCTATTCCGTAGTCTAACGTTGACTATCTCCTGTGAAGCCAGCCTAGATCAACACTGAAGAGGCATGATGCGGGGATCCTGTCACTTTATGCAACAACCTGGATTTAAGATGTTTCGTAACCTGATCGCTTTTCACCCGCAGCCACATCGATCATCCCCTTCTTCCCTGTTTTGCCACCAGAAGTTTTCCGATTTTTTCATCCCTACCCGAGTATATCAAGCAGGTCACAAGGTGCACATCACCACCTAAAGGCTAGCCCGGACTGAACACCATCCGCAAAGGGAAGCGGAGCACTTTCTCCCACACCGTACTCGTACAAGTAGTGTTCAACATTGTAAACCGGGCTGAATGTCTCAGCGGCCGAGGGGATACGGGTTTTCGCCAAGACCGGGCGTTGCTTTAGGTTGCATGGTGCCCGGAGTGTGAAATAGGCCCCTCCTGCCTCCAATGCCCCAGTCAACATACTTGTAATACCATAACCTAGGGGCGGGTTTTAGGTGTCTCGTACTTCACGCCCTAGCGCATGGCGTCTGTTTGATCACCATCCCAACCCTTGCAAATAGGGATTAGAAGACACTCAGCCGCATTGTTGTAGACACCTAAAACCCACCCCTCGGCTACTATGTCCATTGGAGTCATTCAAGGGGCCCATTTCAGACTCAGGGCACCGTCCAACCTTCAACAAAGCCCGGTCTTGGGCGAAATACCATACTTGTAACTTGAGATAATACGGTCTGATCTCCTATTGGCGAGCCAAGTCCAACGACATGATCAGCCCGCCTCAAGACATAAATTACTATCACGACACAGCTCGTATCGGGCGCAGCATACTCGAGTAGATGGGTAATCTTTACCTATGCACCGAATGAGCAAATTCCGACCAGTAAGCGTTGGTGCCCAGGGGTGGTCAATGGTGGGGTAGGCGTGAATCCTGGGGAGTGCAACGGCGCGCAGGGGGCTGTGGAGATGATGATAATTTAGGACACGTCTGGGCATGATGGTGTTATTGATGGAAATCTCTGGGGAGTGGGAGTCGTTACAACGCCCCTCTATTGTTATAAGGAATTGCGGAGAATTTCACCAATATCAATCTCCTTAGTTTTGCGTTAGAATTTTATGGGAAAGTGGGGACCACTGTAGCGATCGGGAGTAGTCCTGGAGTTCATGATGTGCTTCTGTCCTCCCCGGATATGTTTCTCGTGGGATGACGAACGGAGTTACAAAGAATTCTCATCGCCCCCTTCTAACTGATTATTTAGTTTGGTCCTAGTTTGTCCGATGCTCGCACCCAAGGGCACTAATATTCGGCAGAGAATGTGCCCCAGCGCGAGCCTAGGTGCGGGGAGTATAATAAAGGGAAAAAAAGCACAACAGCGGAAATGGCTAATGCAAAGGCTTTACCTCAATTAAAAAGCTTTAACAAGGGTACCTCAGAGTCAGATCCACTGGCATTATCGCCCTTGACGTCCTGTTCATTGTGAAAACTCAGCCCAAGAACGACAGGACGTTAATTGACCTTTGCCGCCCGGTTACTTAAGTCGTCTGCTGGCTTTAGCAAACCTCTAGGGTCAAAAATACTGGTATGCGAGTAAACTTTGAGAGCTGTCTGAAAATCCTTTGTAATTGACTATTTCGTAAGCGATAACCGTGCCAAGGTTCCCGCCACTTCGAAGGACGCTAGGCGACTATCGAAATCCCTTTAACTGTATTCAAGCACTGGCACTAAGTGCGGGTCCAGCTGGTAGCGGAAAGGATTGGAGGTGAAGTAACTAAAGAGAGCAAAGTTAAGAATATCTGTGACAACTATGATGTAAGTATCATATGACGAACATGAAGGGTGGTACAAGTATTTGAAAATCTTGAACACTAGCTTATTCAGGTCATCGTGATATGAAAAACTTCATACTTGTAGTGCTCAGAATAGTGCTCAATGAGTACTGTTCAGCATGGTCATGATGGAAACTAGGTTATCTGCGTAGATTTGCTCCCAACCACGGTACAAGTACGAGTACTTTTAATTTATCTTGGTGTGTGGTCTATCATTACCTTTCCTGTCATATCTAACCCCAATAGTCCTAGTAGCGCGACGCTAAAAGCGAGTGAAATTCGGGACAGACAAAGGGATTGGGTCCCGTAAAGACCGAAATAATTAGGCATCACGCTAGGACGTTGGAGTTGCCTCTCCTGGTAAGGTCTACTGTCTCAGGTGAGGGCTGAAAGAGAATCTTCGCGGTGTGTTTTGTCCCCCTAATCAAAAGGGGCAATTCTGGACGTCCTAGCGCCATGCCCAATGATTTCGGTTTTTACGGTACTGGAAGGAAGTACCCGATGGCTTAACGGTACACGACAGCTCAACGATACTTTTATTAAACTAGGGTAGAAACATTAACAATTGAACGCCGAATACAATAAAATAAAATCCTATGAGGCCTGATCTAGTTTACCGAGATGCTGGCATAGACCCTCGAATTAGTCATTAGTTAAAATCTGATTAGTAGGTCAATGGTGGCGGGATTGATGTTCATCCCATCGAGCTCGACAGCGCTGTAGTGGCACCTCAAATTCCCGAGCTGCTGCGGCTATATTTGGCCTTCCTCCTTCCTTTGGTATCACAGTTGCTTTCTGCGTATCTCTATCTCGGATATACTGGACATGGCATCTGGGGTGGTAGAAAAAAGCCTTGTGGAGCGGTGGTAATTGAGAAAGGAATCCTTGGGCTGCCGCATATCCTTGAGCTGTCGGGCACTCCCTTCGAGCGCCCTAAATTTCGATGGTAGCCTAGCGCCCTTCGGGGTGACGGGAACTATGGCACGGTTACCGTACCGTAGGAACCGAGCATCCCGCTAGGACGTGGTGGTTGCCTCTCCTAGCACAGGAGGGTGTGACGAAGGGACCCTTGGCTTGCGAAAAAGTGAATCCGCCAAGCAAGGCACCAAAACATCCCTGTTACTAACCCCGTTCAAATTCGCATGCTGGACCTCACAATCTATCGCTCGACTACAACCATGAATGCCGTCAAAAAAAAAAGGTATGATAATAAATTTAGCATAGGAAATTCGATAGAATTACTTCTCTGGTGGACAGAAACAATACCGCATGTATCCTACCCCAGCGATCTCATCGAATATCTCTCAGAGTATCCATCTCAGTGCTCATACTCATACCCCCTAATAGTATGTCTGAAGAATCGGGAGTGAACCGACGTTGCGGTAGAGTGGGAGGAATTGAGTAGAACTTGACCGGTGTGGAGCTAACTATAGGAAGCATGCAGTCATAAGCTTCATCCTCTGGTTTAGCGTCCCCCACAAGCTAATGGTAAGGACAAGGGTATATATTTTATTATTAAGCATAAGGTAAACCACAGCTCACTACCTTCCTCCATCAACTCCAATAGGAGACCAGCACTAAAGGCGCAGGTTTTCTAACACTCTTATCCTTCTCACCACTAGGCAATCTTCCTTAATAATAAAACAAAGAATGTGAAAACGTTAGAATTCGGTGAACCTCTAAAGCTAGAATCATGGATTCTCACACGGAAGCATATCGCAGCATGGTTCCGGCTGGATCTCTAGGGAACTTTTCCGGAGTATGGCGGCACCCTCATTCACGTGCCCGAGAGGAGAAAAAAAATTGAAAATGTACAGTACAGCCTATTCCCGATTCGTAGAAGGTGAAGGATAAGTTAGGTAGATGGGTAAATAGGTGGTGGCTGGAAGAGTATATCTTTTCCTAATGAGAAGCCAGCTGGCTGGATTTTCGAAAGGATTTATGAATGCATGAGCGGTAGCGAATGTGTGCTTTTTGTTCCTTCTCTACCCCCTAATAGCCGTGTTGACTCCTGTGAGTTTTACCGTCCATTTTCTATCTCCCTCCACTCGTCCCCTGATGGCAATTCCGAAGCGCAGACTCCACCGCGATCGACCTGATTATGCTCCATGAGTTCGGCAGGGCTACCGGCCTCTCCCAGAGCCCCAGCGCAGGTTGATGGAAGTTCCATAGGCTTTGGGGGAAGCTTTGATCTCCTCCTTTGACGGCGCCGACAGAGTATCGTAGCGCTTAGGACGCAAAGTGCTATAGCCACTACGCCTCCTACCGTGCCCCCGGCTATCGCCCTAACGTTTAGTCCAGGTGGTATAGAAGGGGCGTTTAGGGTCATTATGGTTTCAAGATCTGGGTTGCTCCAGCCTTTGGTTGGGGCCCTCTTGGGCGAGCCTCCGTTTTTACTGCCAAATAGTTAGTTTCCAATCTTCGTGCGCCACTGCCGTGTTTTAGGGGGTCGGAACCCACCCGCCGCCAATAAGAGTAAGCACTTTGGAGGGAATTTGGTACTTTCCCTCATTCGGTGTAAACTCGTTTGTCCATGTCAAAGTGTTGACATCTAATAGGAATGCAGCATTTGCCCTCTTATCGCAGGTAACGGTGCTGGAGTAACTAGGGGCGTTCCTCCCGCCGTAGTAGAAGATGTAGTGTTCTCCAATGGCTTGGCATTTTGGTGAAATCCTCCCTCCAGGGTCCGCGGCCGTAGTCTTTGAAGTATACGGCAGCTGGGCCCACTCAAAGCTTGGAATCGAGAGAACCCAGATGGTTCTGGTGGTTAGGCCTCCGGTAGCGTCCACTAAAGTGCTAGCTTCAAGCCCGCCCATGATGTAGATTTGATGGCTAGAACCATCCGAAGCTGATTTGAGAGCAGTACAGAACGCGAACCGAGGAGTTGGCACCACTGCTCCAAGGGGTAGATATTGAGTGTACCATTTTGATTGGTTTACGCTGTAGATGTTGATCTCGGAGAATTTTCTCTATCGGGCACTGTTAGCATTTTACCTGGGGATATCGAAATGACGGAGTCACATGCCAGGCGGGTGGCCCACTCAGACCTTCCACCAAGTTGAATCAGGACCTCATCTGTAGCCGTCGTAATATGCACTAAGCCACCCTCCGATATTCCTCCAAGTGGGGTGGTTTCGTTCGTCCATGTATTAGTAGCCTGGTTATAAGTGATTAGGCCGTTATGCTCCTCTAAGTCGACTACCTCGAGCGATGATCCCATTGTTGAGATGAAAGAGCCACCGAAAACAAAACCCGCCTTCAATGATGGAATCCATGCTGTCATTGAACTAGACACCCTCGTTGAAGCGTTCCTCTGGACCCAATTCCTTAGTGTTGTTCCCGTATTAGTCCATTGCCTAGTTTTAATCTCATACTGCCATTTCTTATCCTCGCTGGGAGGATCCCTCCTTCCATAAATGGTACTGTTGTATGGCCACCATACCCCAAAAGTAAGGTCAAAACCAGATTCTGTAGGGAATAATGCAGCATCCGAAACAGCGGGCACTATAATTGGAACCTCTTCTGTTCGAACGTAATTGACACTATCAAGAGATGTTTCGAAACTCTTTGATACATTCAATAATCGGAGTACCGTATCTAAAGACGTTTGTCAAATCGCAAGTTTGAAGAGAGGGGAGAAGGCTATGTATTCGAAGGGGCACGAACTGGGGCCATTGTAACCCAAGTCTGGTGAGGGATACAACATCAACCCTCCGACAATATAAAGAATGCCATCTTTCTGGGCCACTATATACTTCGGCCCCTGGTCAGTGAACACCCCGTGAAAACATCTCAGTAGCCGGAGTCCTACTCATATGTGCACTCAGGGAACAAAAATCATTAGTTGGATCGACATCCATGCTGTGGGCTACCGAAGGAAATGATAGCAAGGCCGCAAGAAGCCAAACGGTGGATATAGGGACAGGCATATCTCCTCAGGTGTGACGAAAGTGGCTTTGGGGAAGGAGTGAACAGTGAGAGGAGACGTGCATAAGAGAGAAGGAGGAATATTAAGGGAAATAAATAGGGAACATTGACTGTCGAATACTTTAATCTTAGGAGCACAAGCTCTCCCCAATTCGTGTACTAGTAAGAGTGTGGTTATCACTTACGAGCCATCACATTTGATTATCATGTTAGGGGTTATACGGATTTCTCCGCAGAGGAAATGGCCAGAAGCCATTGCGATCCGAAGCCTTTGATAGCACTACCCAATCAGGGTCACTGCACTATGCTGCCCTCGTGGTTTCCTGATGTCTGTATTCGAGTGCGAGTAAAACAGACTGATGCCGCATGCAGGCCAAATCCGCCAGAGCCTCATGCATGCAATCGCAGTCCATTTTACAATCTAGCAATTACCAGCACCCTATGGTAAAAATTGTCTAGACCCGCGATCCCCCTCACCCCTCTAATATCCCGATCCGGAGAAAAAAAGGCCTTGAGAAGGGTTAGTGTTTCCTGTCATGTTAGAAGATCGGCCCCTGGGCTTGTTTGGTCCCATTAACTGGTGTAATAAATTCTGTTAATCTGTTAATCTAAACCTGAACTTGGCTGACCGACAGCTCAATAACCTTCTATTACTAAGTAAAGGGTACAAGGCATAGGGGCGAAGTTTCCAAACAGTTAATTTAGGTTAACCCGCAAAATAAGCCTTGCCCCTACGAAATCTTTCTCCCTGGCACTTGTACAAGGCTAGGGAACAATTAACCAGAGCAAGTAGGGATCTATTTAGCTAGCTAACCTTAAGTAACTATTTCATGGATTCTTGCCGGACCTTGTCCGCCAGCCCAGGCATACGGGCCCTACCGACAGGGCGAACCGCAAGAATTTTTACGGTATCATACTTAAGAAGCCTAGAGGGAATTGCTTTTTCAAAGCTGCTGGCACTCAACAGTTCAAGAAGTGCCAATAACCGCGCAACAAAAGGTAGGGTTGTGGTTTGTGATTTCACTATCTTATCCGTAAACTATTAGAGTAAAGGCGCCCCGCGCGGAAGGGGGGAGTTGGGAGCTCAAAGGTTGGAGCTCTCGGCGAATAATTGGGAGGGGGGAAGACTTCTCCATAGAAAGAAGTTTGAGCCATTGCGCATCCCTTACTTTTCTCCGGCGTTCAGGCATGGTTGCCAAGGCTACCGACCTCAGGCTTCTAACTTTGGTTGCGCACGGGGGCGCCGTCACTCTAATACAGTACGTGTACTCCACCATCCATGCCGGTGATGAAGATTTGTCAAGTGCAGGAGCAATTAAGATGGAAGCGAATTCACACCAAATACCACTGGAATAAGAAAATAAAAAGCCACTCTTAATCCTTCCACAACCTTCCTTTTCATCTCGAACATTGGCTACTCCACATGGCATTGGTTTTAACAATACCATAACAGCATGCCTACTAGAGAAGCGGCATGAACAATACTTCAAAGATAGTAAAGGAGGCAAATGCTTATTCCTCTCTCTAGACTTGTCGTTTCTCATTGAGTGATCTTTGCATTTTTCGTCACTTTGTGCATACCTATGCCCTTCTAATATATCAACCAAGGTGTTAAAAAGATTCGGAAAACTGACATACCAGTATCAATATTAGTGGCACAATACCCACCGAAATACATGCAATGGCACGAATTTTCCTCTTTTTTGCAATAGAATGGTCCGTCAGCTGAGAACTAAGACAGTTCTGAGTGACGCGAAGTAACTTCGGCTACAAGCTAACATCTCCCAACAAAAAACAAGCCCTATCTATCCCACAGTTTCTTGAATAAGCATACGGAGGTACAGCGCCTAAGTTTTGTATGTTCCACAAGCGAGGTTTGCTGCCCCTACCTCCTGTGGAACATACAAAACTTAGGAGCTGTACCTCCGTACACCACCTCAGCCTCCACGCCACAAACCCTTGGCATTAGCGATAATTCTTCCAGAAATATTCATCTTTCATGGAAGTTTTTACAATGAACCTTCTTGATGACTGTGTATATATAACTCAGCCGGGTTTCGGTTAAATAATTTGGGACTACGGTGACAATTAAATTCTATCAAATCAGTGTTGTGAGTTTCATGAATTAGATTAACCAAGCAGCTAGGACTGTGTGGAGTTTTGAAGAGCGCAATATCCCGAATTAAAAGTGGAGGCTCCCGGGGATCAAATGCTAGGATAGTTTTGAATGGGAAGACCATAAACTTGGAAAATGAACCTCCTGAGACATAGCACAGGTTCAGCAGCAGCACTATGTTGAACTATTAAAACATATACTGCTGGAATGGTGTTATCCTGCTCTTGTTTTAGTGGGTATACAGTCTTTCCGAGAAAAAAAACAGAGCAGGGTTAGCTTAGATCTGAGGGCTGTCCCTGTTGGGGAGGTATAACAAATATGAGGCATATTACACCAAGTGTTCGGTCAACTGGCAGTTGCCGCAGGGTAATAACATTCAGAAGTGTACCAGAGAATGTAAATAATAGAGTAAGTTATTTTCATCCAAAAGGGCTACATCTTAGCTAGACGCTCCAACACCTAAAGAAAGTCAGGAACAGGAAAGATAATCTAGATTGTGCCCTTCTATGCAGCACTGATCCCCCACAGGGCGCGTGTAGTAGCCTTGTGATCCCACAGGGTAGGCGCCACAGTATTATCTGAAGAGAACCCTCAGGCGTCGGTGCGTTCAAATTAGATATTTATCCTAGTTTTGTGTCGAAATCGCTATAAAACGCCATAGGCTAACTCTGGAAAGCCAGCACTAAGCTTTTCAGGGTTGTTCTTTTGACTCAATTGTAACTTTCCATTCAGCCCCTTCTTATTTCAAATTAAAAATGTCTGCTAGCTCTCCCCGGTTGTTACAGCATTGAGAATAAGCAGCCCTGATAATTGCCTTTCCAGGGCAGATCAGAGTTATAGCGCTCACACTGGGTCCTAATACTGTACAGTCGGATGGGTGGATAAACTTGGGGTGGTTGGTGAATGACTAAGCAATCTTGTTATGTTGTTTCTGTGTATTGGATATGTTGCCATTTATTGCTACCAGTAGATTTATATAAAGAGGTTCATGAGAGGTTCATGGTGGGAAGGAGAGAGTGGGACCAGAATTATCCGGAAGCCTTTGATCCCCGATTTCTTCTTTTCTTTCTCATTATTCCCTCTTGTCTTCAGAGCCATTTTGATTCCAATAACCTCCCGTACCAATACCCACGAAAGAACGCAGACCCCCGGGAGACCCCGACAGCACTATGATGTAGTCTTTCACTGAGTCAAAAGGAGGTGCAGGTCTAATATTTGGAAGTATTTGTATTGTCCGTGGACAAAATTAACCGCAGATCAACCATTGATGGCAACGCAGTGGCCATGAGAGTAGTTCCAAGGACGTCATGGTCGTACAATAAAAAAGAGTCCCTATCGTCATAAACGAAGAGATCGTTGAATGAAGTATGGTCGCCTGGTGAAGAATTACTGATATCTTGGTGATCCGGATAGGATTGTAACAATTGGCCAGGAGAAGATATCTTAGAATATTCTGTGGATATTACTGAATACCTGGAAGTACCTTCAGGCATTTGAAAATACTGGTACCCATCTTCAGATACTAGCAGGCATCTTCGGATATCCATAGATATTTCCGGGCATCTGACAATGTCTACCACCGATCGACAAAATTTTTCTTTATCACGTGGCGTATGCAGAAAGTCGACCAAGCCCCTTGTGAATGCTGAATTTACAGCACGTACAGTATAGAACCGTACCAGCCGTTGGTACTATCCCGGGTGGTATGGTGATCGCATCATAGGAGTCCAGATAGGTAATGCACAACTGCTAAAGCAATAGTATGAGAACCCCGCAGAGCCCCCACTTATACTTTCCCTACTCCAGCCAACCACAATGGCTTTTATCCAAGGTATGTTGGTTACTCATACAGTCACTAGACATAAGTCTTGGTGATTGCGGAATAGTGAGACACGCCCGTGTATCCAAGGGGTATTTAGCAAAAGGCTGATAATGGCATTTCGATGGTAGAACAAAGCGAAGAATTAAACATAAAATATTAGTTTAGTAGTAAAGCTGTAAGAATGCATGTAGTATGATACCATACGTGATTTTCCACTGTGGTGGGGCTGGGGGGTGTCGGACTTGGATTATCTCGCTTAGTCCTCACTGACTAAGCGATCACCAAGACTTTTGTCTAGTGACTGTATATTTGTGTTTCCCCATGTTTGCTCCCAAGCTGGCTTACACCACAGCTGGCGCGCTATAGATCATACTGTATGACTCTGAGTAACCACAGCTTTTATTTAAGCCAAGATTTCGAGTGCATTTGCAATGGTCGGTTTGAGAGGCCGGCGTACTAGTATAACCACAACCCCTCCTCAGGCTTATGTCTTAATGATTCCTCAGGTTCTTGAGTCCCTTATAGCCAGGAGACGGATTTCCTGGTAGAGAGAGCGAGAAAATCAGGAATTCATAAGGATTCGATGGGACGGGGGGTACTTTTGGGGTGTGGGTGAGCATTATGTATGCAGGGGAAAGTATCAATACCGTACGGAATCATAATATTTCACACTTAATCGCGCTAGCTTTGGGAGCGCTTATGATAGGTCCTCTGTTATTCGGGATGACACACTACGCACAGTTTATCTATCTATTCATCCATCCATCCATCGCTAGCAGAGGGAAACAGGGAGGAAATAAATATCGGTGCATAAAGCAAATAGAAAAAAGGGAGATTTCGTAACACGGGACCCATCCTACCGGGGAGTGGTGATCAGAGTCAATGGTGTAAATTAACAAATGAAATACCGGTAGTCCTCTACCCCCTGTATGCTAAACACAATTAATAGAGAGTTGTGGACCCCCACCCACAAACGTTAAAAGATAGCGGGAAGTTTTGGAAAGGTATAAGTTTACGTATATCATAGTACAAATGGGACATCTAATAGGGGAGAATTTGAAGGTCATGTTTTGGGGCTAACGTAGAGGAGGCACAAGGGAAAAAAGGAAGATAGCGGTAGCTGCGGCGTAAACTAAGATCCCAGGGGTTGGGCGAGGATGACAGGAGAGGAGGAATCCCATGGGATTTAAGCATAATCAAATGGGCGCCCCGAGTGCCTGCTCTCGGATTAATTCTTGGATAGAAAAGAGGGTCGTTGCGCATCTGCGCTTGCCAGAGACATCCGGGCCTGCAAAAGCTGAGCCACCCCTTCATGTCCCCCGGACGCAGCACACCCGAGCGGTGTTTGTTCATTCTCATCTGGGCGATTGGGGTCGACATCTCCCCGCTCCAGCAGTAGCCTGACCACCCTTTCATGTCCCCCGAAAGCGGCCCACCCGAGCGGTGTCCGAACATTCTTATCCGGGCGATTAGGGTCGACATCTACCCGCTCTAGCAGTAAATTGACCACCTGTCCGTGTCCCTTCACAGCAGTACACCCGAGTGGTGTTCGTCCATTTTCATCAGGGCGATTGGGGTCGACGTATTCCCGTTCAAGAAGCAGCTTGACCAGCCCTTCATGTCCCCCGAAAGCAGCACACCCGAGCGGTGTCCGATCATTCTCATCTGGGCGATTGGGATCGACATCCTCCCGCTCTAGTAGTAACCTAGCCACGCCTTCGTGTCCCTCAACAGCAGCCCACCCAAGTGGCGTTCGATCATACTTGTCCGCGAGATCGGGGTCGATCTTTTCCTGCTCTAGAAGAAATCTTACTACTGCTTCATGTCCCCCGACAGCAGCACACCCGAGTGGCGTTCGATGATTCTCATCCGGGTGATTGGGGTCCACAGCTTCCCATTCAAGTAGTAGCTTGACAACTTGTCCGTGTCCATTCACAGAAGCACACCCGAGCGGTGTTCGATCGTTCGCATCTGGGCGATTGGGGTCAACATCTCCCCGCTCCAGCAGTAACTTAACCACTCCTTCGTGTCCCTCGACGGCAGCACACCCGAGTGGTGTTCGATGATTCTCATCCGGATGATTGGGGTCAACATTTTCTCTTCCCAACAGAAGCTTGACTATTCCTTCGTGCCCCTTGACAGCGGCAGACCGGAGTGGTGTTCGATCATCCTTATCCGGGCGATCGGGGTTGACATTTTCTCGTTCCACTAGTAGCTTGGCCACCCCTTCATGCCCCCCGACAGCAGCCCACCCGAGTGGTGTCCGATCACCCGTATCTGGGAAATTGGGGTCAATGTCTTCCCGTTCTAGCAGTAACTTGACTACTCCTTCGTGTCCCTCGACGGCAGCACACCCGAGCGGTGTTAGGCCATCAGTATCTGGGCGATTGGGGTCAATATCTTCTCGGCCCAACAGCAGCTTAACCACCCCTTGATATCCCTCAACAGCAGCACATCCGAGCGGTGTTCGAGAATCCGTGTCTAGACAATTGGGGTCGACATCTTCCCGCTCCAGCAGTAGCCTGACCACTCCTTCGTGTCCTTCAACAGCAGCACACCCGAGTGGCGTTCTATCATCCGTATCTGGGAAATTGGGGTCGACATCTTCCCGGCCAAGGAGTAGCTTCACAACCCCTTCATGTCCGTTATTAGCGGCCCAGGAGAGTGGGGTGCTGTCTTGGTTATCCGGCCGGTCAGGGTCGACATTCTGCCGTTCCAGCAGCAACTTGACAACTCCTCCATGTCCTTCGGCAGCGGCACATCCGAGCGCTGTTCGACCATCCGTATCCGGACGATTGGGGTCGACATCCTCCTGCTCCAGCAGTAGCTTGGCCACTCCTTCGTGTCCATTTATCGCAGCATACGTGAGCGGTGTTCGGCCATTCGCATCTAGGAAATTGGGGTCGACATCCTCTCGCTCCAACAGTAACCTGATCACTCCTTCGTGCCCTTGAACAGCAGCGCACCCGAGTGGTGTCCGAGTATCCGTATCTGGGCGATTAGGGTCGACATCTTCTCGGCCCAGGAGTAACTTAACCACCCCTTCGTTTCCCTCAATGGCAGCACATCCGAGCGGTGTTCGAGAATCCGTGTCCGGACGATTGGGGTCGACATCTTCCCGCTCCAGCAGTAACCTGACCACTCCTTCGTGTCCCTGAACAACAGCACATCCGAGTGGTGTTCGATCATCCGTATCTAGGGGATTAGGGTCGACATCCTTCCGTTCTAGCAGTAACTTGACTACGCCTTCGTGCCCCTTCACAGCAGCTGACCGGAGCGGCGTTCGAGCATCCGTATCTGGGAGATTGGGGTCGACATCGCCCCGCCCCAGGAGCAGTTTGACCACTTGTTCATGCCCCTTCACAGCAGCAGACCGGAGTGGTGTTCGAGTATCCGTATCCGGACGATTAGGGTCAATATCTTCCCGTTCCAGTAGCAGCTCGACTACTCCTCCATGTCCACACACAGCAGCACACCAGAGTGGTGTTCGACCACTTTTATCCGCACGATTGGGGTCGACATCTTTCCGGCCAAGCAGTAACTTCACAACCCCTTCATGTCCGTTATTAGCGGCCCAGGAGAGTGGGGTACTGTCCTGGTTATCAAGCCTGTTGGGGTCGACATCTTTTTGGTTCAATAGCTGCTTCACGACGCCTTCATGTCCGTTATTAGCGGCCCACGAGAGTGGTGTATCGTCTCGGTTATCTGGTTTATCTGGGTCGACATCTTCTCGCCTCAGAAGCATTTTCACCACTCCTTCATGTCCCTTCACAGCAGCACACCCGAGTGGGGTTCGACCGTCTACACCTGGGCAATTCGGGTCTATATTTTCCTGTTCTAGTAGTAGCTTGACCACCCCTTCATGCCCATTCTCCGCCGCCCAGAAGAGCGGCGTATTGCCGGCGCAATCGCCTTGGTTAATCTCGCAATCGTCCTCATTCATCAACGCAGCCACAAGTTCAACAATCCCGAAGAAAGACGCGCAATGTAATCCAGAGAGGCGCATGGGAACACCGAGACCTCCGATATAGCTTGGATGCAGTATCTGCATCAAAAGCGACACGGCGGATACGTGGTTTTTGTACTGACTCAAGAGCTCCAGTGCAAGGGCTCTTGCAAGGTCTGTGAGTTCCCTGTTCGCATGTGTTCCCCAATATCTCGAAGAATACTTAAGGAATGGCATTGTTTTGTGGTGTGAGCGAGGATGTGATGAGGGGCCCTTGACCTGTTGGGAATTCAAATAGGTCAAGCAAGCTTCCGCGATCATGGAGTGAGGTTTATAGAAGAGGTCCGGATGAGCGCATAGATATTCTTGGACCGTAAAGTGGATTAACCGCACAGTCGAAGCTTCTCTATCGACTATGATCAATCCTTGACAGCAGCCGAGCAATGTGCCTATCGAAGGAATATTTTCCGGATCGAAATCACTTGCTCCTATTTCCACTGCCAGCGCATGGCATAGCTCATCTACATGTAACGGCCGTTCTGAATAGCAAATCCATGTGAGAGTGGCTATCGCAAGTTTTGTCTTTTCCCGGCCCTGCGCGTATATCCGCTCTAGTGTCGCGCCATACGCATCCCCTAATCCCGCTCCTTCTTTCACTAACTTGAGCCTTTTCCCTCGGCGAGCGATACTAGTTTCTTGCAGGATTGCCTCGATGTGAAGAGAAGCCAGCAGAAACCTAGGTTTTAATGTCAGCCCTAATCCTAGAGTATCTTTGCATAGCTTTGCCCTTGAACTGGTTCCTACATACGTCTCCGAACTTAGTTCGGGAATGCTCTCCACAATATTTGCCTCCAATGCGCTGTTCATTACCTCCGGGGTAGTGTCATTTCTGAGCTTCTCACGCAGATAGCTAACGATACCACTTCCCGTAGGCTCTATCAATATAAAGGTTGTCCCATCTAATCTCCTCTCCACCTCACTCAGGACATGGGATCTTCCAGTGATAAATATCCGAGTATCCGTCGAAGACCGCAGAATCTGCCCTAGTGATTCAAGAACCACCACTCGGTTCTCTGGCGCACATTCGTCAAGTGCATCAACACATATGAACGTGCGCTTGGTGGTCGTGATGGCTTGGAACATCTTCAAAACCCCCGAAACTTGTAGTCCTCTGCCCCCAATTGCCTTTTTCTGATTTCGAAAACCCCGGATTACTGCTTTGGGAATTTCCTCCAGCCCGCTAACAAGCTGTCTCAAGAGGGAGCCGAGCATATTTATCGGCGACTGCTCGTTCCGTGCAGCAAAGTCGAAGTAAAAACAGGTAACAACAGTATCTTCCTCCACAGTATCGTCGCACAACCTGTCTATAACTAGGGAGCTGTCATCACAGCATATCAGCAATACCGTCCTTCGATTTCTGGCAATGGCCCACGCTCTCCTACCTGATATAGCTTTTCCCCACCCCCGGATTGCCGTGGCAGAATAAAGTCCCATGATTAGATCCATCCCTGCTGCCACTATGCCAGTGTTTGAATTCTTCGGTTTCCAGCAGCCAGGTCCCTATACTGTCAACCCGCTGAGCTCCGATGTCGCGATGTCGTACCCATGGCTCTAATGGAGACAGCCATGCCAATATCTTAGACTCATCATAGGGGGGAATGCTGTTAAAGCTATTGGCGATGATGATAGAGTTATCGTTATTGCTAAAAGCTTGAGACATTTTCTGATTTTCGCTGTTTTGAATGTTGAGAGCGAGGTGTTAATTATCTTGGGGTACGTTAAGGCGATTAGCTGGGGCAGAGGAAAAAAGGGGTTAGTAGTGGAGACTTGCGCCTGCGGTAACAGCATCACTCTTAACTGGATCCGAAATTCGTTACACAAACGTTCGCGGACGTTTGTCAAAAACTGTGACCAGATTCGCATGTGTACAGTACTGGTACTTGTACTTCTAGGAGCCCCATGTTGAACCACACTAATACTTCTTTTTTCGTTAAAAAACTCGTGGTTTATTCCTACCGAATATAGGAAATTTCATGGCAGGCACCCTAAGGTACGGCCTACGCTATTACTTCATCCCGTCTGCTTGGTTTAATAGAAAGCAACTGAAATTTGAGCAACCGACACCGATACTATTATTCAAAACTCGTTTTAATGTTTGTTCGCAGAGCCAGAGATTACCCAGGCATTGTGTGCTCCCTGTACTCGAGTACTCCAGCATCTCACACCCTTGCTGTTGATCGACAGAGCGCCAAGCCTAGCCATCTGGTAGCCGGGAACTTACCGTAGGACGACATGAGCACACTTTCACCAATACCGAGCCCCTTAATTTTTATGCGCGGGTCACAGTGTTACCGTATATTATTGGGAAATAAGGGAGTATCTTTTTGAGCGCGCAAGCTTAGGGACAGGGTCACTTCAGGGAGCGCATCTCGTATGGTACTGTACGGCACTAGTACTCGAGTGACCCCGTCAGAGCTTTCCACAGCACCAACACCGGCAACGCGACATCTTTTCCAACTACAACACCGATAGCAACGGCACTGCGCGAGTACCGCACTTTCGTCTTTCCTCCTGCTGATGAGTTCGTATGATGCCACAATTGAACCGGCTCTCGAACCTCTGACCTCCAACGCCTACAACAGTCCCAGCGGCGCAACTCTTACCTCCGCACCCCTCATCCAATCCACGCCGTGACCTCTAACGTCCATCCCCGACCAACCCACCCCACTACTACGCGTGTTGTAGCACTAGACACTACCGGCGCGTTCCTACCCCCTAGGTCAATGCAGCCACCCCTCCTCTCACAGTGTGAGTCCAATACGAGGACCACCACTGCGACACTCGCTCATCTCCTAGACCCACAATCGCGCTCTAGCCAGTGACGTGCACTTGGCTTTCGACACCCCAAACACCCGCCCCTCCCTCTCCCAGTCTTTTTCTTAGTCGGTCCGGAAGGACCTCACCCGCAGATAACTAGATGGATGGACGGTAGGAATTGGACGATCGGGCTCGGTGGGCTTCCTCGCGGTAACGATGTTTCTTCGGAAGATGCGGCTGATCGAGTATTACCGAGGCAACTATGACGAGGTGGATTGAACTGCTGGATGAAGTGCGGGGTCTTATTGGCTATAACCCTAGGGTGTGTGCTCGGCGTTTGCTTAAGTCTCCTGAATGGGAAATAGCCATGCAATCCACCTATGGTATAATTCATGACTTCACAGCCCTGGATTTTGCGCATACCATCGTAACTTGGGCCACTGGCACATATCTCATGCTCCGGGGACTTTAAAAAACGCTGGATAATGTAGGTATTAAGCAACGCCCGGGAGAGGAAGCCGGGATATTATCAATGGGATAGACTGGGGGGGGGGG
>Ga0307509_10003186_pt1 | contig 25383 bp, 39 predicted proteins | sample 10_EM_MG_FD_202245 | JGI IMG/M metagenome (GOLD analysis project Ga0307509, IMG submission 202245) | Populus trichocarpa ectomycorrhiza microbial communities from riparian zone in the Pacific Northwest, United States - 10_EM | ecosystem: Host-associated > Plants > Roots > Unclassified | place... | reverse complement strand
ATTTGGTAGCGCTAGCTACGGTATCTCCATCGTGGCTCTTCTATTCTCGCAAGCGACTGTACACCCTCCCCGCCATCTATTCCTTCCCAGCTGCCAAGCTCTTGGCACGAACATTCACAGAGAACCCGCGGCTAAGGACCCTTGTCAGTGGGGTATGCCTGCGACCAATGCTTACGGAACAGGACCGCCAGAGTGCTCAACCGGAAGAGCTGAAAGGGCTGAGAGTACTTCTCGGCCTTGAGGGGTTGCAGCGGATAGTTATTGGGGGAGAGCTGGCTGTGAAAGCAGAGCGGTTCCTGAGGGTGATAGCCAACCCAGAGAGTGTTGAAGATATCCACATCGATGGGAGTCTTGTGAGCCATCGGATAAGATCTCGTCCATCGTTGGAGTGGGACGAGGGGCTTTCGTTTGGGTTCCAAAGGCTCAAGAAACTACGACTGACGGACATGGAGCTGGACATTATAGCGCCTTCTATCGACTGTCCATCGACGATCACCGACCTTGTGCTGGAGAATGTTCACATTTTCAATGGGCAGGTTGCTCATATACTGAATGGAGCGCAATCGATGAACTGCCTCCACGTCTGTACAAGGGACGGGACGGTCTCCGATGGACACCTTCAACCCGTGCTTGCGTCGTGCATGGTGAAATGCCTGCACTACGAATTGCAGAAGGAGAGCTACGGGAATGAATTTGTTTTCAACTCTGGAAACATCGGCACTCTTGAGTGTCTGCATCTCAAGGGTGTTTACGTTGATTTAGGGGTGCTCAATAACGTCAGTGAGGTGTGCAGGAACTTGAGGGAACTGGTGGTGTCGGGACGGGCGGTCCGGGTGACGGGGGCAGAATGGGCGGGGTATATTAGATCCGGGGCATTCTCAGGACTTGAACGACTTGGACTGCCCTGGGGAACGAACAGCCGGCCGTTTATCCCATGGCCGCCGGCGGAGGTGAAGGAGATACGGGAAGCGTGTGCGAGACGGAGACTGGCGGTGTATTAAATAGTATTTGATAATATACTTAATTCCAAAAGGAGGTACCTTGTGTTTTCTTTTCAGTGCTCAGTGCCCCTTGCTCTCTCCGCCAATGTGATGCAGTCTATTTTGTCGCGTCAAAACTCGGGCTCCCACCACCAGCCACGCAAATCTTCGTCGTTTCTCTCCTTGCGTCGCGAAAAGGAAAAGCCAACGCCAGATTCAACTTCGCCCTCGAGCTATTTCGACGTGTATCCACGATCAAAATCCGCCTCTGTCGCTCGTTCAATAAAGTCCCGAATCCGTCGCTCTTCTCCATCCAGAATTAGCCCACGCCATAGCGATGTTGCCACATACGCCTTCCCCACCTTTGATTCTCCAGACGATTTCTCATCACCACCAGCTCCTTTGGCCAACGGTCACTACACACGCACACGCTCAAGGACAGGCCCTTCTGGAAAGTCGGAATGGCACCCCGTTCCCCACCTTCGCTTTTCAAATTCTTCATCCACCCAGCATACTGAAACTCCTCCACGTACTCCCGATGATTATTCAGCTTCCTCAGATTCTCTCGACCTTTTCCCCGTCGTCGTTGCCGCTCCAATCGCAGGCGTCGAGACGATGGACGCCCTCGTCGATGGAATGAATGGCGGTGACATCCTTGCAAGGAGGTCTTCCAGCCGCTCAAGGTTTGGCATTCCGGGTCATCATCCACTCTACCAGCCCCCATTGCCCACTCCTCCCCCTGGTATTATCCTTGGCGGTGGAAAGGCAAGGTCCAAAATCACCCGAAAATCAAGTTCATCACCCGACTCGACTGACGACGAGGATGGCTATTCCTCTGTTCCTACCTCCAGATCTCGTCGACGGCGCATTCGACCTGGCCCCGCAAGGACTGCTTCAAATTCTACCATTGTTCCTCCTCCTCCCGAGGACCCTCAGCCTGCCAGCGACGATTTCATCAAGGGCCACAGACAACGACCCAGTACAGCGACATCCGCAGAAAGTCGCAAGAGCGTTGTACCCTCTATCTCAGAAATAATTCGTAACCACGCTCCCTCCTCCGAAACTCAAACCCGCTCCAGGCCACCCACAATCCGCTCTTCTTCGCTCTATTCTCCTCCCAGCAACCACGGCCATGCCACCGTCCATGAAGAGGTCGAATCCGAACCCGAACCTTTGACACATGAAGAAGAGGCCGAATTTTTGTCACGTTCTTCCATAGACAGCGTCGCTGATGAGGTTCAGCGTACGATCCGCAATCAGGGCCTTCCAAAGCCACCTCCGCCACCACCCCCAAGCTCTGCCTCCGCATTTATAAAACGACACTCTACTTTTTCCGAAAACGCTAGCATATATTCACCCCGTTCAGACCCTGGGGCTGCCTCTATTTATTCCATTTCTGCCCCTTCCAGCTACCATCCCGGCCCCAGTTCCCCATTGGACCCTCACTTCTTATCCATGGCCAAATATACACCCTCCCAGGCGGTTGCCCAATACCTTCGTTCTGCCCGGTTAACCACCCTCCTGAAACTAACTCGCTCTCCCCATGCCTCTCAAGACAACCCGCTCACCGTCAGTCTCTCCGATCTGGGAAGCCCCACTGGTTATCCTGTTATTGTCTTTTTGGGCCTAGGGTGTGTCCGTCACATCATGGGCTTGTATGACGAGATGGCAGATTGTATGGGTCTTAGACTCATCACAATTGATCGGTATGTGCTAAAACTAATCTGGAAGTTTATTTTCCCTCATCTTCTCATCTTCTAGATGGGGTTTGGGCCGAACAGAACCTCGTTCAAAGTCGGCCAGAGGCATTATTCAATGGGCTTCCGTGGTTGAGGAAATTTTGGATTTACTGCACATAGAGCAATGTAGTATCATGGCTCATTCCGCAGGCGCCCCTTACGCACTTTCTTTTGCGAACAAGCTCCCGTCCCGCATCCGTGGTGACATATGTCTCCTTGCACCTTGGGTTGGAGGCAGCGAAAGTAGTACGTCAAGACTCTTTTTCTAATACTTACGGCTGATCGATCGATGTTGTAGGCGGTTACAAATGGCTCAAATACGTACCCAACAGCATTTTGAAGACTGCCCAAGCTGCAGAATGGAAGATTCAGGCATGGATGATTGGCAAACCACCGACGATTGCCTACGAAGGTATCGGATACACGGCGCCTACTATTCAGAAATCAGCCAGTGCACGAGGCCATTCTCTGGGCGTTTCGCCCCCTGCCAATGGTGACGCGGGACCACGGCCGAGCATTGGTTCAAGTACTTTCAGTGAATACGACGATCTCGGTGACTTTGACGGTCGCTTTGAAAGCCGAAGTACGTTGGGAACAAAACCAAGGCCATCAGGACAGTACAGTCTGAATACACAGGAGAACGAGTTGCATGCTGGAAAACGAAAGATATCAAGGGGCATTTTAGACAGGCTAAAAGGATCATCCACATCTCCTCAACAAAACCAGGAGAAACAACCCTCCACCAGTAGAAAGTTAAAGGCGTTAAGGTCGATGGGTTCTCTCAAAGGCAAAGGCCCTGCTCCTAAATCCGAACCGCCCAGTCCACAGTTGCCACCCGCACTTCGCATTGACATCGGACTTGGCTTGGAAGATCTTTCCTGGACAAAGTCAATCCAGCCGGACTTGCTACGCTCTGATCTCTCCAATGCAACTCCGCATGTTTACGCCAGTGGAAGCATGGGATCACACTCGAGAAGTGGTGGGAGACGATCGATCTCCTTTACCTCTGCCAAAACTCCTTTATCAATGCCTGGGTCCCCCGTGCCGAGCACCTCCCAGAACGGACACACCAGTCATCAGATGGCGCTAGGGAATGCCCTCATCGCTGCTTCACATGCAGAGTCGGCCAAAGGCACTCACAGCGATCTGTTGCAAATTCTTAATCACGAAAACCATTCATGGGGCTTCTCGTATGCCTCATATCCGCACAACGTCAGAGTCTGGTATGGCGATAGAGACGAAAAAATTGCAGAGAATGCAGTTCGGTGGATGGAGCGGACGATGGGCCCAGAACGCTGCTCCGTCAAAGTGGTGAAGGGTGCCGATCATGGACTAATGTACAGGAGTAGCGCTGTGGTAGATGTGCTGGAATGGATTCTCAGCGCATGGAGAACGGAAGACAACAGGCATCGGCCTTACTCTGGTCTTCGTTGACCATGAAATTTCTTTGGGGGCTGTTGCATTTGCTATATTACTTACCTTTCGTGGTTCACATTATTACACGTGGAAGTTCATCATATATACCTTCTACACGATATCCTTATATCCCATCATTTGCTTTCTTGTATTCATACCCTACTTAGTCGTACTTTACATTTATTAGCTGTAGTCAATACAAATTCGCCGTCATGTGATGCCAGAATGAATCGGATTCCAGAATAGGAACTTGAGGTATGCATACAGCCACCAGTGTCACCGCCTTCAAGTCGACTTGAATCCCCAATGGCGGCTTCGCGACGCCCGAGTCCGACGCCACGCAGAGTCATACCCATCAAACGCGCGGATGGCGAGCCCTTGACCCGTGTGGATATCCAGTACCACTTGCTTCAAGCCATCTTCGATGACCCTCACGAGGTCTTCTCCAATCCATATGTTCCAAACGACACCGAGGCAAAACTCTCTTTCCGCAACCTATATATCAAGTCCATTCTCCATTCTCCGAAAGCTACCAAGGCTCTCAAAGACAAGATGAACGAATCGCCCGAATTTGCTCTTGACTTTGCCATGCTATCGCTTCTGGTCAATGTCGGACGCGTTAATACCACCATGAGCTGTGAGTGTGTGCATGGTCAATAAATATTTTATACTGAGACATGTAAGGGCAGTCTTCCCAGAAATGAAGACAGCTATCCGCACTTACCATCCAATTCCATCACTCCAGCGAACAAGTGGGAATATGCAGGATGCTCCACGGATTAAACATATCCTGAAGACCAGCCTTTTGCAAGAAGAGGCGAAAAATCCTCCCGCGACCCCAGCCGATATCCTCTCTCGATGTGTTAGTTACCCCAACTCTGTAATGCCCACGGAGATGCTAATAAACCCTTCTTGTGTGCAGAAATCGGGCACTCCTCCTTCAACCAGTGTTACAAACCTTATGTTTGTCCTCGCCCATCATGCTGGGGTAATGAGTGACATTCTTCCGCCATAGTCTTTTACTGATGTTTATTATTTGCCAGCCAATTGGTCAAACCCATTTTCAAGGGCGCCTGGATTTCCTTGATTTGTTCCTCCGTACGGATGTTTCCTCTGCTTCTCGCGCGCGTGCTTTCCTTTGGCTTTGCTTCAACTATCTCGAGTCTCCCTCTTCAGATGACGACTACGACGAAGAGTCATCTCCAAACCCCTTCTCTGATTCGAACAACAAATTCTCTGCCCCCCCGTTTTCTTTCCTTACTGCCAAAGAGTTGGAAACCGAAAACCGAGAAACAGCCGAAGACCTTGTGGTTACGGAGAAGCTTATGACCCAGAGGAGCCGCATCGTACAACATCATGGTACCAAGGAGACGGGTAAACCATCAGCCAAAGCATCAGTCAATGGCAGCGTCCTTGGTGATGATGAAGAGATGGCGGCTCCGGCCCCTGAAGAACCAAAAGGAAGGGGCAAACGCTCGGCACCTGCGACGAGTGCGAAAGCGAAACGCGCTCCTATCGTAAAGGAGATGAAACCCACAACCTCAAAGGAAACCCCCCCGACGAAACACCTCGCTGATGTCGATGAAGATGAAGACGAAGAAGACGATAACTTGATTGATGCGTTTGTGAAGCGTAAGTGGTCATCCTAGAATATTTCGAACATCGAAATTTAAACAAATGGTATAGAGCATCCAACAACAAGGAAGCAGCATGTACATGATTATGAGCACTCCTTGAGTCTCATTTCAATGGTAGCAGGGTCGACAGAAGCGTATCGGAATGGCCCCACTTCTGACGACGCACATGGGCCACTGCGTCGCCATAGGTATTCACCCTATGGGCCGTATCACTCTTCACCAGCAAAAGAGACACACGGTCCTCGACACAGGCAATACTCATACCACATGTCTCAGCCCCGGGGCATGCTGCAACGTAAGCACTTAAGCTCTCTGTCTATTGGCCACCATTCTTACTGATCTATCTAAAGAGGCATGGCACGCGATATCAATAGACCCTCTTGTTGATTCGGATGAGGAAACAGGTGGAGATGAACATGTTCGTGAAGATTATGGTAGGGCTTTATCACTGAATCACAGAAGTCCCTCAGCTGAAACCGAATTGTAGTTCAACGCCTGAACGTGATTAACCGCTTGGCCCGGCGACGTTGGGCACATGAGCCTCCCCCTTTTTCCTCTGATACCGACCCCATGTAAAGCGTTCTCGTACTATTTCTGCGATCCAGGCAGCAAAGCAAGAACTTAGTTATTTTATTATTATAATTATCCTCATTCGTTAGTAATACAATTAGCCCGTTCATTATGAATATTTATTCACCAAGGGCATACAATGTGTCAAAACTCTCTATTATCCTACAACTATTGAACACAAAATCCCGAAGTAACAAGCGGACAGAAATAAACATGGTGAGCAGAATAGGGCAAATAGGGCAATAATGAGATTTGGTGGAAACGAAGATAGAAGTGAAAGATGACAAGATGATCGAACTGGCGGTGGATACAAAGCACTACTACATTCACGTCGTAGGTTGGCTTGGGTCGGTTCTGGTGGATGTTGCACCCCTCGCCCGCTGGGACCATAATTCGTGTAAAGGTCAGAGTGAACACGCCCAGAGTTACTCGGCCAGCCACTTTTCGCATTTCTTGACATACTTGTCGAGTAATTGAGAAAGATCTCGAATGACGAAAGTGAGAACAACGCTTGCAAAGAACTCTGAGAAGCGCTTGAGCTTGTGTTCCGCGGAACCACGAATATCCATCGGGAAGGCACTGTACGCTGGTGCTATGGGTTGTGAAAAAATAGCCCGAGTGTGTTCGTCCAACAGTTGTGCAAAGCTAAAGAGTTTCTTGAGACCTTGGACATATGCTGCAGGCGAATCAAGACTACAGGAGTACACCATATTAGTACCGAATGGTATCAGCGGGGTCTGTGTGTATGACTTACTTCTTGCCGTTGGTAAATTTATCAAATCGGCTGAAAAGCTTCCCCCCCCATGTGGGTTTTCTTGAAACGAAGCCTTCGCCGACCCCCAGCTTTTTCCCAAAGTTGGCAACAACATGGTCGCAGACATTGGAAAAGTCTTCCAGCTTCGATAACCAAGATTCAGCTTCCTTGCGGCCAATGCTTCCGATTCCAAGGGCGAGCCCGCTGCTCACACTGCCAGCACCAAAATACTCGGCGCTGCTGCCTTGGAGGTCTTCTAGAGCAGAACATAAGATTGTGACTACACGGATCTTTTCATCCTGGTTCGTTAACTTTGCGCCGCCCTGAGACCAGACTTCGCATGGTACATGTAACCGCCGTGTAACGTAACCGCCTGTTGAAGCAACCATGGTATTCCTCAATAAATTCATCATATGATAGGGTTTAAGAAGTGGGTCGGAGGGAGGCATGGGAGGAAGTGGTGATGTAGGCGTCGTTGGAATATTTGTAGGAAAGCCGACGGCGGCAGTAAATGAAATCCCTTGGGGTGCGAGGGTATCCAACTGAAGACTTGATGAGTTAGGATTCAACTTTGAGGGAATAGAAGCCTTTCGAGGTGTCCCATTCACAGAAGAGCCGGGGAGCGGCGGCCGCTGGTCCGGAGATATTCGACCACCAACCAGTGAAGGTCTTCGACCAGGTTGAGAGGATGATCTGTGCCTTCCAGGCGCCATACCATTATTGTTTACAGGGGTCACAGAGGGCCTGGATTGGGGTACAGATCCAGCAGAGGTGGTGGATTCGGCAGGAGAAGCAGAACGTGTACTAGGTGGTGCAGATGTTTTTCTTCGCTGATAGATTGTTCCTTGATTCGTGGTTGCATTTATGGGAGTGGCGTTGGGTTCCGAACGCAGAGGCAATTGAGACAATGCTCTTGGCCGAGGAGCGACAGAGTTCATCAATCTTGGAGACGAAGGCGGTCTCGAAAGGGAAAGACTTCGAGGATGGCCTGATGAGTCTGGGACGTAGGTGGGTGAGGGGAGGGGGGGTAAAGGAGGAGAATCATGCTTCTGGTTACGCGGCGTGTCGGGAACATAGTTTTGGTGCTCAGAGACACGTTCATGAGAGTGCATGTTCGGGTGAGCGGTGCCATCAGTTTCTTCTTCGAGAGCTCCAAGACCAGATGGTGTCTTCCTGTGACCTGGAGGCTCTCCTGCCCGCAGCTGGGAATCCAACCGTCTCTGTGACGAAATATCAGGCGAATGGTCAATTATGGGGGCAGCTGGCAATGAGCTGGCAGGAGGGGGAGGTTTTGGGGGGAGATTCGACGAAGCTCGGGAGCGACGAGCAGACAATATTGAAGTACGCACTGGGGCAGGTGGTTGCGGTTGAGTTTGAGGAGGCAGAGGTGGGATTTCACATTGCTCCGCATATGGATGTTGCGATGACGGAAGTCCAGATATTGCTGAGCCAGTCAGAACATTTTCATCGAGTGGGTAAATGCCTTCAGGGTCCCTTGACTGGTCTACATCACTCCCAAGATTGGAAGCCGAGGAAACTGACGTTGACTCTTCTGGGTTATGGGGGGTATAGACCTGTTGTGGTATATGTGGAGAACTATCAGAGGAAGGTGAAGCGGAATTGGTGGGCGAGTTCGAAGTGGTAGAGTCAGTGGACATTGTCATATTGCCGTACAATGATGGGTATGGCACAGCAGGAATGCTATAGATTATACTGAGGATAGTCATTCGATCGGCGTAAGTGTCATGCTAAGCAAGGGCAGTTGGTAAGGCTTTGTTAACATTCGAAGAGGTGGTACTGACAATATTTTGCAGCCGCCTGACCTCCTCTTCCTGGGCTGCGACGCTTCTCCGCCGTCGCCTCCTGTGTTCTGTTGTACTGTCTTCGCCATTTCGAACTCTTTCCATCACTTCGCTAAGCAATGCGACACTCTGGGCATATGCATTCACGGCGGCTTCTGGGTTGTCATTGGTGGAATCGAGTTGAACGGCTTCGCGGGCAAGTTCGAGTGCTCTGGTTAAAGCCCGCCGCGATGATGGTCTGTGCTCTGAACGATGCGGATGATCGGTGGGTGGGGCGAGTAATGACCTGGATTCATGGCCATATGATCCCTGATTCCTGTCAGAACGAGAAGACGAGGACGGCAGGTATGATTGAGGTGGAGGGTCGGAAAGATCATCTATTGACAAGCTCATGGATGAAGGCTGGTTCTGCAATGTCGATGTCGAGGCTTGTCGAGCTTGTGAGAACGCCGCTACGGCCGAGAGATTTGGAGAAGCCGAAGGTCTGGCAAAGGAGGTGGTACGCGACGCTCTGGACAAGGCGTTTGGATATGGTGAGTTGTCTGGTGGTGATTCTGAGGTGGCGGAGTGGGATCCTGTGGATGTTGCGGGGACACTGGGAATGGGAAGGTTGGGTGGTGGACCAGCGGGTCTTGCGTTGGCGGCAGATGAGCGACGACGCTGTGCGATAAGCGACGGCTGTTGAGAAACTGGACCGGTTTGCGGGTCGCGCCAGTGGGCTCGTGCGTCTCCAGGATGCTGCACAGGCCGTGTGTCCCATTCTAGTTCCATGCCCGTCGTCACTGTACGCGATGGTGACGGACAATGCAAGGCCGTCAGATTCTGCTTGTTTGTCCATCAACAGATCCATATTAGGAACCCCTTTTTCACAAAAAACATTATCCAAGAGGTATCGAGCTACGCAAAACTAACGAGCGGCAAAGGTCAAACTACGGTAAAGGGTATACTATCTGCCCTCAATGAGCAGCATCTCAGCTAACGAATATTGATCAGTCACGAAACTCCCCCTGCGAACCTTGTGCTGCAAGGCGACTCTCCAGGTTCCTGTAACAAATAATCTTCAGCAGGACCATCTAACATCAATCAGGCAATTTCTCACCGAAGAGACTCTTCCTTTGCGAGCAGTTCTTGTCTCTTCTCGTTGATCTCGCGTTGCACCTTGAGTTCAATTTCGCGCAGCTGATAACCATAGGTCATGAGAGGGGAAAATGAATAAAAATAACCATCACCAGACCTTCTCCTCTTCCCTACGCAATTGTTCTTCCTTAAGGCGCACGCTCTGGGAAGCCAGCTCCTCGGGAAGGATAGATGAATCGCTGGAGCCAAGTCAGTAACGTCTATCAAATCAGGCGATAGACTTACTTTGTATCGGAATGCACAGTCCTGGAAAGTTTCTCTGTGCGGTAGGTTTCATAGAGAAGATCGTGAGTCAACGACTTCAGGTCGGCAAGGTGAGAGCTATATTAATATGGTCAACTAGGTCGCTGATCCCCTTTGAAAGAAGAATGTTACTTGAGAAGTGCACTCCTCAATCGGCTAAAGTCGGAGTGCTTAGGGTTGTCCACCTCGGCGATACCCCAGGGGTAAATTCGAGCTCGAACAAGCTGTCCGTCAATCTCAATCTCTTCTTCTGAGCCAATGATGGCGAAAGGGAGAAGAGCCTAAACCCAATCCAAGTTAATAAATCGTTTAGGCACTAAGATATTTCGACATACCCTCAGTTCACTGTTGTCCTGGATGGTTTCTTCGTCGTCTTCTTCAACGTCATAGGGGAAGTTGTAGACAGGGATATCATAGTTTTCAATATCTTCCATAATCTAAGTTTGGTAAAAACATCAATCGAAGATCACTGGTAACAACAAACTTACCCTCTTCTTGAAGCCTCTGAGCTCGCTTGGTGTCAATGAGTCAGCCTTTCCAATGACGGGAATGACATTAACACGAGGCGAGAGGCGACGCATGAGTTCGATATCCATTTCCCTCAAACTGTGAGATGGTGAGCATCAACGGTTACCATTCAAACAAATAAAAAATCACGGACGCATGGCCAGTTGGTGGGATAAAGTAGAGGAGAGCGTGTACACGGTTGTCTCTGAAGCGAGGGTTACGTTTGATCCGGGACTCTTCAGCAAGAATATCGTCATATTGGCGTTCGAGATAGCCGACAATTTCCTGGAATCTATAAAGGCAATTAAACTAGGAGGTTCTTTCGCGCCTCAGACACGTACGCGAACTCGTTATCAATGTTGTCGCCAAATCCAGGGGTATCGACAATAGTCAGAGCGATACGAACACCATCTTCCTCTAGTTCTAAAAATGGTCGCGTGTTTCTTCAGGAAAAATGTATGCAGCAAGAGGGCTTCTAAGTGCACTGACCAACGTTGACGGGCTTGATTCTGATACCCTCTTCGACGTGCGCTGTTTCCGGGTCATCAGAGACTTTGTGAGCCAGAACCTCGGATTCACAGAGTGTGTTAACAAAAGTGGTGCGACCAGTACCAGAGGCACCTAGCACCTGTTAGCAAAGAGGGAGAAAAAATGGAATTGCCTTCACGTACCGACCACCATCAAGGTGAACTGAACACCCTTTTTGACCTTGTTTCCCCTACGCCTTCCTGCAAACGACATACTGGTTGCTGACACGACAAATTGGGACTGGAAAAGAATACGTTTGGAACGCTGTCGTATATTTGTACTTTGAACTCCGCTCGTGACGTGACCTGGATTGTTTTGATGCGGCGGGGTAACGTGATCGCCCCCTGAATATGACACCAACTATAATTTAAGAGTTGACCAGAACGGATGTTCTGGACGCGTTTTTATCAACCATTGACTAGCAGGAATGCCTTGAAAAAAAATACCCCGCCTTTACGTGACATAATTACGCGTCTTGCTGCTAGTCTTACGACCAAGGAGGCAGAGACGCCTGCAGGGCCTGCGAAAACTCAAGCAAAGACAACGAAGAAGAAATTGTCTGAGCTCCCGGAAGTATATACCCTCCCATCTGGGTTCCCTGCCGCTCCTTTACCAGACCTATTTCCCAATTCTGTCACAGGTCCTGTCGTAAACTTTTTTGGCGGCACTTAATGCTCACGGAAATTAATAGACCCTTCAAAAACTGCCAACCCCACCTCGAAGGTTGTTCGCAAGTCCCGGTCAAAAAAAGACACTCTTGCCCTAAGCGAACAAGAGGGTGTAATCACAAAAGGGCTCGAAGGTGAGACATATCTGTTCACTTGGTTATCTATTCACTTGTTTGAACCTACCTCACTTTGTCTAGAGTCTAAATCTCGGGTGCCTACCACATTGTATCGACAGATATTGACAAATTTGAAGCGCTTTCCCCATTGCATACTTTTGACCAGAGTCGGCCAATTCTATGAGGTAACTATACCGATTTATGCTCTACTCTCCTACTTACGCTTCTCTGTATTAGTCCTATTTTGATCAAGCGCCTGAAGTGTCTCGTCTTCTCAATATCAAGCTTACGAGCAAGAAATGGAGCGGACGCCGTGTTGCTATGAGCGGCTTTCCACTTACCCACCTTGACAGGCATCTCAAGACCCTGGTACAACAAGAACAGCGTTTTGTTGCCATGTGCGAAGAGTTTCCTCTCCACTCGAATACGAATTCCAAGGAATTTGAACGGCGCATAACCCGTATAATAACCCCTGGAACACTGATCGATGAATCTTTTCTCAACCCTCTTGACAACAACTATCTTCTCGCTATCGGCCTATCCAGTTTGTCTGATGCTCCTTCGCAGACAATAGGGTTGGCCTGGATAGATATTTCAACAGGAGAATTTTTCTCAAAGATCTGCCTGTTTGAAAGCCTTCGAGACGAGCTAGCACGGATAGCGCCGAGAGAGGTTGTTCTCTCACCCTCGCTCAAGGCAAACCCAAATCACCCCATTTTTTCTGGTGTGGCCAATACAAATTGTCCAATATCTTATACTGGCTCTATCGCTTTGGAGACCGATTTAGTTAGTCCACCCTTCCAGCACGGTCCTCTTTCGGTTCTTTCCATGGACAACCATCATCGAGAGCGCGACTCAACTGCAGCTTCTTCGCCAAACCCCTCTGAACAACCAACTTTCAATGTGGAACCTTCTGACGACTTGGATTCTTTGCCAGCTCAAGAGTCGTTCGCTATTGCATTGCTTACCAGATTCCTGAAAGAAAATCTTTTAGAACATATGCCCCTTCTTGAATGTCCGATTCATGAAGGAGTTCAGGAGATCATGCAAATTGACTCCCACACAATCCAAGATCTTGAAATTCGTGAAAGCATCTACGAAGGCGGCACCAAGGGGAGTTTACTAAGCGTAGTCAAACGAACTATAACCAATGGTGGTGCTCGGCTGTTGGCGAGATGGTTGTGTGAGTCTCCTTAGCCGCCCTCGTTCGGAAGTCGTTCCACTCCACTGATTTACCCCAGCCTCCCCTAGTACATCGATATCAGAGATTAACGCCCGCCAATCTCTCGTTTCATTCCTCTATAGTCGAATTCACTTTCGTATGGATATATACGAGATTCTAAAAGAAGTCGATGATATAGGACGCGTTTGTCAGCGGTTTCTGCTCGGCCGAGGCGATTTCAGCGATCTGATTGCTATTCACTCTACCATGCAAACGTGGGCATCTCTAAAGAGGCGCTGTCAACAAGAAAAAACAATGGAAGACATCGAGAAACTTGGTAGTCCTGATGCCAATGGATGGGCTACCCTTGACGCGTTGTTTCTACGCATGAACGACCTCGGTGGCTTCTTCGAGAAAATAGACAGCGCTATAGTTATCAACCCCGAAGTTCAGAACGAAATTGGAGACCTGGACAATAGCGTCCAACACCTCGACGCTGAAAATAACATTGAGCCAGGAGAACCCGTATCAGATAGGGCAATTGGGAAAAAATGGGCTATCAAGCCGAAGTATGTAAATGTCAACAATCTTCACCTCACTGCCGCTTGAAGCTGAAAGTGCTTTTAAAGCTTCTCAGAAAAGCTAACAAACCTGCAAAACTCCCTTCAAAGCCTGCTCCGACGAAAGGACGAATTAGAAAAAAATCTCAGAGCAACGTATAGTAATTACAATCTCCTGAATTTGCAACATTCTCCAACTCAGAATGCTTTACAGATGCTCCCTCTCTAACCTTACGTTCGTCAAATGGGCATGGTATGTATATCCATATTGCCCGCACAACCCACAAAAAGAAGTTGGATTCCAACCCAACCTTCTATAGCATTGGAGAAACCCAGTCGACGAAAAGCTACGTTTATAGGGTACTTCAATTTACTCTCGTCATCACATTCGAAATTAACGCGCTTTTTAGGAATGGTCTGAACTTGGAGCTCAGATTGTCGAAAATTCCACTGCCTTGAATCTAGCAGAGAAAGAGATCCTGGAGACCCTCCGTCGTGAAGTTCGGTTTTGTTTTCATTGTGAAGTTGTGTTACCTAAGAACCTCCAAAGGTGGTCGAACATTCTCGCCAACTCCGTCAAAACGCACAAGTCATCGATGAGCTGGATGTTGCAGTATCTTTTTCTCGACTTGCCCATGAAATGAATTTCGTCCAGCCCGAAATCAGAGATGAGTGAGTTGTCTCTTTGGGAACTTAAGACATGCACGCACTCACGAGTCGCCAGTGGTTCATACCATGTCGTCAATGGTAGGCATCCATCCGTTGAAATGGGACTCTTGTCGTCAGGCCGCCAGTTCACGCCAAATACTCTTACAATGACACCCTCATCAAATCTACATATTATCACTGGCCCTAACATGGCCGGAAAATCCACCTTTCTTCGTCAAACAGCTTTAATTGCGATTCTTGCACAAGTTGGGTCATTTGTACCAGCCGACCTGGCGCAGATCAGTGTCGTGGATAAACTCTTCTCAAGAATCGGTGCAAAGGATGATCTCTTCCATGATCGAAGTACCTTTATGGTGGAAATGCTCGAGACAGCTGACATTCTTCGTCGTGCAACGGAAAAAAGCCTCGTGAGTACAATTTCTTGAACCTGCCTGGAGTAAAATCTGAGGCAACGATAGGTCATTATGGATGAAGTAGGAAGAGGCACAACCGTAAAGGATGGCTTAGCCATTGCATTCGCTACCCTTCATCATCTGGTGACTATTAACAAAAGTCGATGTTTGTTTGCAACGCATTTCCATGAACTTGCAGAGATGCTCGGTAGTGTTCACAGCCTACAAGGCAGTGGGGTGTTCCATAACGTGCGGTTTTACTGCAGTGATGTAGATGATGCTGGGGTATGTTTTTCACTTCGCTCCAGTATATTACTAAATGTTTTCGCTTTCAGGATGGTCATTTCGCATATTCATACCGACTACGTCCTGGAATCAATCACGACAGCCATGGCCTAAAGGTTGCAAGTATTGCAGGCGTCCCGCCTTCGGCGATGGCAGTAGCTACCGATACATTGGCCTGGTTGAGAGAAAGGGAATGTAGCAAGCTTGTTCCAGACTACAATGTGTTCCTAAAATCTGCTCTAAAATCTACATGATAACAATGGCATTGCAAAAAAAAAATTGGCTAGGCCTTGGTGCTACGGATATAATTTAATGCAGAGCCTGCTTTGAGCCATTCTAATTGGCCAACCGACATCGTATGCTTGGTGAGAATTTCAAAAACTGAGCCATCATGTTTGGTAACTTTGATTTTAATGGAAGCTCCTGGTTCACCAGCGAAAACCTCAGTCAGGCCAACAGTCTCTAAGACATCCCCAGATCCGATTTTCGAGTAATCTGCTTTATCAGCGAACCACAGAGGAAGGACACCTTGTTTCTATCGAAGAACGTCAGGTTTAATTTGAATTAGGTAACCTTGAGCCCGCCCACCTTCAAATTTGTTTCATGAATTCGTGCGAAGGATCGAGCGAGTATCATGGCGCATCCTATGGAAAAATAAATATGTGAATCATGGAACTTGTCCATGATAATCTTGCGTACCATAGAACCGGGGTTGCAGCGCGGCGTGTTCCCTGGCGCTTCCCTCTCCGTAGTTGTCATCAACGACGAGCGCCCATGGTTGTTGCCGAGCCTTGAAGCGTTTGGCTATTTCAGGAATGGTTCCAGAAGAATCAGTGTCTCTGTCAAATGCAACGTTCATTTCTCCTCCTTCATCATTAATCGCCTGGGTTAGCTCAGTGAGGCCTGAAAACCCAGTAGAAAACAAAAAAGCCACATACAGTAATAACTATGTTAAAAATAGTCAAATGTCAAGAATGACCCCTACAAAAAGCTTGAAAACATACGCACGCAAGTTTTCTGATATGTTTGTGAGATGACCCTTATATTTTAACCATGGGCCCTTCAAAGAAAACCAATCTCAGCGATCAGGATTGATTAGGACTACAAAAAACTTACAGCTGCGGATATATGATCCGTTGTGCACTTCCCGCGTACGCGGAGCAGGACTTTCAAAGGAGGCAATTCCAAAGTTTCAGATGAAGGAGAAAAGTGGCTGTCAAAAGGTTCCAAGATTTCGAGTCTCTGGGAGTCTTTTTTGATCACAACCTCAACCTCGGGCTGCGCTTTTGGAGTTGGTCTTGGGTAATACGTCTCATCGCCAGGAATAAAGCCATTTGTAGGAAGATCTTGGCCACACGGTGCAACAAACTTGAAATGTTCCCCAGAAGGAAGGGTCAAAGAATCCACGAGGGGGTTGAAGGAGAGCTTGCCGGAGAACGCCATGGCTGTAACGATGGTTGGAGAGGCGAGGAAATTCATCGTCTTACTATTTCCATCGTTTCTTGATTTGAAGTTTCGATTAAAACTTGTCAAGATAGCTATATGAAGAGTCGGAAGTGGGGATCTTGGGCAAATAGTTTGACCGTACCATTTTCCTCGCCCTTCTTGTCTGTCCGTTTCCACTGTCCGATGCATGGTCCACAGGCGTTGGCCAATACAATCGCCCCAACGCCTTGAAGGGTAGAAATAACGTTGTCTCGCTCAATTGTTGCACGGATTTGCTCTGAGCCAGGTGTGCAGAGGAAAGGAACCTTTGCGAACGATTTAGAAAATTTCTATAGTCGTGAGGTTATCGATACAAAGTCACCTGTGTCGTCAAACCAGCGCTTTTCGCCTGCTGTGCTAAATCTGCCACACTGGTCTGTGGTTAAAGGTCAAATCTGAGCCTGAACACATCTCCCTGAAATGTTCCTACCATGTCCTCATAAGAGCTATTTGTACAAGACCCAATGAGACCGGCGGAAAATTCATCTTTCCATCCTTGTTCTCTAATGAATTTCCCGAACTGTGAAATAGGTGTCGCAAGATCAGGTGTGAATGGTCCATTGATAGTTGGCTCGAGTTCTGACAGGTTCTGGCACGAAGAGTCAGGTTGAATATTGAATAAAGAAATAATTTAACCCTACAATTTCAATCACTTGGTCATATTCAGCCCCTTTGTCCGCGCTAAGGAAGCCTTGTGCAGCCGCTTTGTCGGCAGCTGCGGCGACAGGGGCACGGCCAGTTGCCTTGAGGTATTCACGCATATTCGAAGAGTATGGGAAAGTCGAAGTGGTTGCTCCAACTTCCGCTCCCATATTCGCAATCGTTGCCAGGCCTACTCGCATTAGCATCTAAGGAACTGGCAGGGCTGAAGGGCATACCCGTGCAGGATTGTGCAGCGACGCCAGGTCCATAATATTCCAAAATGCTGCCAGTTCCACCCTGGCGTAGTATAAACTTCTAGAAATTGTTGTTTACATGCGCTACTCACCCGTACAGTCAACTTTCCTGCAAGATGAAGGATCAAATCCTTCGGTGTAGTCCAGCTGTTTAATTTTCCGGTCAGATGGATCCCTGGGAAACGGTAAAAACTGTCACCAATGTGTCGAGAAAACGACTAACCGATTACGTTCGGTGCTTTGAGTTCCCAATCTGTTCCAGTCATGGCATCCACTGCATCAGCACCCCCGACACCAATTGCAAGCATTCCAAGTCCACCAGCATTCGGAGTATGCGAGTCTAAAGGGAATCAGACAACGACGCCAACAAAAGAGAAATGGTCCACACCTGTACCCAACCTAAAAAATAGTCAGCATATGAATGTAAGGTAAGGGGACAACCCACATCAGCATCCCTGGCGCAGCGTAGTTCTCCAGGACGATTTGGTGGATGATGCCCGAACCAGGTCCCCAGAACTCGATGCCATACTTTTGGGCAGCACTCTTCAGGAAGTCAAAAACCTCTTGGTTGGTGAAAATGGAACGCTAGAAGACGTCGCATTATGCGCAAGAGGTGATTACAGAAACTGCACACACTTTGAGATCAGATTCGGCACCATCAACTGCCTGAATGAGATGGTCGCAATGAATGCTAGTTGGAACGGCACACTGGGATAGCCCAGCGCTCATGAACTGCAATCTAATTTCGGTGAACTTCATACATATATATAAATGGGTTGGTTAGAAATCTTACAGAGCCATCCTATTCACGCATTAGTTGGACTTGTTCTGATCGAACTAAGAGATTGCAAACGTACTGAGCAGAAGCATCTTGCATAGCGACCCTCTCCGGACTAAGCTGAAGGTAAGCCTCCCCCCGTATCCGCCCACCGCCAGAGAGAGAAGACGAAGGATCAACAACGTGGCTGTATAGTATCTTCTCCGCAAGGGTCAGTGGTCGCTTGAGGGCTTTGCGGACATGGTCGAGTTTCTCAAGTAGATGAGCGTATGGCGGAGTAATGGAGGTGCAGTCCTTCTGAACGACAGCTGTATGGGTTGTGAGAGCGCGAGTGAGGGGTGCCCGCGAGGTAATTCGTGGTAGCATCCTTCAAAGAGCTTAAATTTTTTGGCAGCTCCAATGCACTAATTATTGTTGATCGATCATGTCTAAATGTCTCGGCCCGGCCGGCCCCCGCTCGTGTTGCTCTGAACCTCCACAAAAGGAGGGGTGACGTTCAGATTTTTATATGTAACTTCAAAATTGAATCACACACTTGGTGTTGATGTTTGAGTCTTCCCAGCAACTTCCCAGAGGAAGGGCAAGAATAAGTATAAGTAATTCACACATTGACAGTGTCCGCAACATGAGTTGTTCCTCCAGTTTTCAACAAGTCAGACAGTGAGGCTGAACTGAGATAACTTTAATACCTTATTCCTCCACAATCCTGTTTACAACACCAGTGCGACAGAACATTATTTGAAAGCGTTACCGAAAGATGGAATGTAAGTCTGCTCAGTCTATGCCCAAGGGCCTTAAGCATTTAATCGAATGAACCTCGGGATTAGGCGTCGGAGATGACGAGGGAATCATGGGGCCCCGAGTCGTAACGGCGACTAGACTGAACAATCCAGATAAAGCCCAGGAAGAGAACCCGATTCTCTGAGTGATGCCGCATGGAGGCCAACAAGTACATGTACGCATGAAAGAAGTGGAAAACTCTTGAAATGCGAGATATCGACAGCGAAATAGGGAAATTCCATGGTATCTAGAGGAGAACACGAGATTTGATGGTAATATAGTGTGAACAAAATACATGTTGGTTGGGAGGGACTACCAAAGAGGTTGGATGGTTTCCTGGTTCCAGGCGCGGGAACGGGCTTCCCAATAACCGCCGACATATTGCCATTGGTCGCCAACATATTTGAACCATTTTGGTTGACGCTCTTTCCCATTATTTCGCCTTTCGCGCTGGAGCTGTTCAACCCTCAACTTCTCCTCTTCTGCAACATCTAGTTCGCCGTTCTCCAGAGCCCGTACATCTGGTCGGTTCCGTGAATCTGTAGGGGGCAAATTTCCTACCAAGTCGCTTGTAATCTCGTTTAGAGTAATGCTGAACGAAGTAAATCCATAGCACTCCGGGGCATTCTTGGGGAAGGGTGCCGGCTTCCAAAGGACATGCAGATGCGATGCGTCGAGGATTTGACACATCTGGTCATCCCACTTTCCATCTAGTTGGCCAATGGTGTTGCCGTGTGAATCATAGATCGTTCCAGATACGACATTCGAGGGTCCCCAGTAACCGTTCTGCTTAAAGTCGAGGACGCAGCGAACTTGAGATGTAGTATTCTCAATTGTCATTTTGCCTGTGTGTTCAAAATATTTTGTCCCGACCATGAGATTCCGAATAAAAGAAGACGGTTTGTTCCTGTAGTGAATGGAATAAGCGGGCAACCAAGGGTGCAGGAGTTGGAAAATTTGCACACCAAACATAAATATCTTGGTCAATTTTCAAACGAGTCACTCCCATGGGTATTATTTCCAAACTTTTGCCTGACGGATGGTAAGGCGACATATTTCCAGGGGATGATAAAACCACGAACCCCAGAATTTAGTCCTGCCACAAGACGTTGCATTCAGCTCCCAGTTTTCCCCTTCAGCATGATACGCAATTTCAAGGGGATTATGGCGGACTTTTTCTGCGATAAATTTCATCCGATTGTCTTCGAACGTCTCAGCAAGCATTGGGTTGCTTCAATGAATAGTCAGGCAAACTTCAGTCCGGAATGGATAGACAGAACACTCACAATCCTTTCCGTCCACTACGATGGCGAGTATGTGCGTAACTCGAAACCGCGAAAGCAGCAACATATGACATACGTGAAACGGGATCTCTCGCTCCAGCGGCTTCGTCTAGAAGAGCATAATATTCAACCTCTTCAGCCGCTCTTTGCAACAGTGTCAGAGGTTCATTAAAAGTAACTGGGAAAGTAATTGTCGAAAGGTCCTAAAAAGCGTCTTAATTCAGGATTGATTTTTCGGGGACGGAAATAAAGCCATTACCTTTCCAACATTCTTTTTCAGAATAGCAAATAGGCTTCCCTCATCACTCGGCGGGAGGCATGGTAGCTGCACTCGGCGTGCTACCTGGGGACTCAAACACCCAATTTCTTGGGCAGGAGAAGATAGGGTATCGGGTTCCTCGAAGTCGGTATCAATGCTTGAGCTATCACGTTCATTTGCAGTTGACAGCATTCGACTTGGAGGTTCGGACATTTCTTGACCTGGTTCCATGACAAATTCTTGAGGGCCTTCGTCGGCGTCGAACCACTCAACAAAACTCCCACTTGAAGTGGTTATTGAATCACGTAAAGATATGCCAGTGACAGCCGTGGCTACTCGCTGACGATGGCTTGGGACCTTCTCTTCCTCTGCTGTAAATGGAAGGGGTGTGTGGGCTTGTTGTGTTGCCTCATTGAACGAAAGCTGCATCAACTTCAAAAGTGTGGAGTATTGGGTTTTCAAGGCATCAAAGTTTGTTCTAACTTCATCAAGTGACTCTGATATGGATAGGCTGCTCTGCGGGAGGGCGTCCCCTCCACTCTCCTGGGAGTGTTGATGTTGTGCTACAAGAATTTGATTGATAATGTCCAGTGACAGTTAAGGAGATGTATCTCACGCTTTTTGAAAAGCCCGAACATTGACTCTTTACTGTAAAAATGCTTGTCTGATCTTATCGAGTTACAAGGCTTAGGAGTTTCCAAGGATCGAGCGAGACCCTGAATTGAGCTTTCCAGCTCGATAAATTTCTGGATATAATGCTTTGAATAGTTTCGCCTATCAAAGAATTTGGACTTACGTTCCCCATTTCTTCGAGGAGTGCCCCTGAACGGTTCAGACTTACACTGGCCTGTCGCGCGGCGTGGCGATATGTGGCAGCCTTCTTGGCTTCAACGCCAATAAATATAAACTTCCTGGGATTCTATTAGCCAATGAATGGCGAAATATCGCTAGGGAAAACCTGAACGCTGTCATCCAGTTGTTAAAATCTTCTGTGGACAAACATTTGATATGAAATGTTGCTGTATTGGAATCAATGTGTATGTCTTTGCGACCAGGAGAGGTAGAAATTGCCGCATTGTTCAGGAAGATCTGGTCCCTAATAGGTTGACCAGGCTCAAAAGCGTACGACAAGAGGCCAGATTGATAAAGAGTAAAGTAGCGACGAGCAAAACCTAGTTCGAAAAAGGGATGCTGTTTTTAGACCTGGTTCGAGAGAGAGAATGAGCAATCAGAGCACCTTGCATCTTCTTCCTTCGCTTTTTCAAAACCCAGCCCTCAAACATAACTGGAAGTGCCGCCATGTGAACTACGGAATTGGACATGGAATTTGAGGAGAGATCGAGATTGACGGAGTCATAGTAGGGGACCGTAGGTGGTTTCATGGTTGTAAGCAGGAAAGGGCAAGTCAGGGGCGGAGATATTTCCAAATATGAACATGCCTTGTGTGATTGCTTTTTTTTTAATAATAAAAAACATTAAACGTGCAACAAGTGTGCTGGGCTAGATGGACTACTACGAGTAGCACCGGTTCTGGTCGGACCTACGTGGCCTGGGAAGCGACGAGAGAGCCGGCAGACAGAGGCACATTATTCCACCGAGATTGGGGATCGATGATGGAGATGTGTAAGCTGATAATGGACGCTATATAGGCCGTCACCCATCTCAAATTGTCAATCCCTATCACCCCCACCCTACCACCACCATCACCTCCCATTTCGACCCTCTCCAACTTACATTATGGCTGCACCTACGTAATCTATTCCTTACATGCCTCCCTTCCTCCAGCTGACATTTTTACAGTGGCGACATCGGTCTCATTGGCCTCGCCGTCATGGTGTGTCTCCTGAAATTATACTCACCCTGTCTAACCCCATTTCCAAGGGCCAAAATCTTATTTTGAACATGAACGACAAAGGTTTCAATGTGGTTGCATATAATCGCACAACAAGCAAGGTTGACAACTTCCTCGCTAACGAGGCAAAGGGCGAGTTATTTGCGATGATTTATGATGTTAATGATCACTGATTTCGCCCCCCAACAGGTACAAAAGTTCAAGGCGCGCACTCCATCCAAGAACTGGTCGCCAAGCTCAAGAGGCCTCGCAAAATTATCCTCCTTGTCAAAGCAGGGTCGGCCGTTGATGACTTCATTAAGCAATTAGAACCGTACCTTGAACAGGGTGACATCATTATCGACGGTGGCAACTCCCACTACCCTGACTCCATTCGTCGTACCCAAGAATTGGAATCCAAAGGCCTACTTTTTGTCGGATCAGGCGTCTCTGGTGGTGAAGAAGGTGCCCGCTATGGGCCCTCTCTTATGCCAGGCGGCTCAACCGCCGCTTGGCCAGCAATCAAGGAGATCTTCCAGAAGACTGCTGCTCAAGTCAATGGTGAGCCATGCTGCGACTGGGTTGGTGAAACCGGCTCTGGCCATTATGTCAAGATGGTTCACAACGGTAAGGTTGACCCGGGTATGCTACCGCGATGGCGAATCTTACATTGCTCCCAGGCATTGAGTACGGAGACATGCAGTTGATCGCCGAAGCATACGACATTCTCAAGCGTGGTCTTGGATTAAGCGAGGATGAGATTGCCGACATTTTCGTGAAATGGAACAAGGGAGTTCTCGACTCCTTCTTGATCGAAATCACTGCAAACATCCTCAAGTTCAAAGACGATGACGGTGAGCCCGTCGTCACGAAAATCCTTGATAAAGCTGGACAAAAGGGAACGGGAAAATGGACGGCCATAGCTGCACTCGATGCCGGAACCGCTGGTGTGTGACACCTTTCCTCCGGTATGCAGTTTCTGATGTAGGCCTCAGTTACACTTATTGGTGAGGCTGTATTTGCCCGATGTTTGTCTGCTATCAAGGAAGAGCGCGTCCGCGCCAGCAAGGCTATCGGTGGCCCTCCCAAAGAACCTTTCCGCGGCGATAAACAACTTTTCATCGACGATCTGGAGCAGGCACTTTACGCGTCCAAAATCATCTCCTATACTCAAGGGTTCATGCTCATGCGTGAGACTGCCAAGGAGGTAGGTTTTTTCGAACAGAATATTCGCGTTTCACACTTATATTACGCCTACAGGTTGGCTGGAACTTGAATTATTCTGGAATTGCAAAAATGTGGCGCGGTGGATGCATTATCAAAGTAAGAGCTCAATAGGTGCCTATCGGTTTAAGCTTATTTTCCATTTTCAATTTCAGAGCGTCTTCTTGGGAGACATCGCTCTGGCTTACCAGAAAAACTCTCAACTGGAATCCCTCCTCTTTGACGATTTCTTCAACAAAGGTCGGGGACATCTTCCATAGCTCTCGCGCTCCTGATCTAACAAAATCACAGCTGTACACAAGGCCCAGCCTGGCTGGCGGCGTGTCATTGCTCAAGCTGTTCTCTGGGGCATCCCGACCCCCGCCTTCAGCACAGCTCTTGCTTTCTTCGATGGTTACAGGAGCGAGATTGTACCCGCAAATCTTCTCCAAGCTCAGGCATGGATAAATATTTATTTGTCAATCCGTCTTATAACCTTTGCGTTACAGCGTGACTACTTCGGTGCTCACACCTTCCGTGTTCTTCCTGGCAAAGAAAATCCAAAGTTTAAGGCCGGCGAGGACATCCGTGCGTATTTAGTCCCATCAGTTAGTTCCTCAGAACCCAAATATTCCTTCCGTAACAGACGTCAACTGGACTGGACGAGGAGGAAACGTTTCTGCCTCCACTTACAACACCTAAGTTTGCTAGACACGAATGGAGTGCTTGAAAGAAGAATAGACCACTGTATTCATTTACAAATTTTATAACATCTATGTACATAAGTGATCATCGATCATCGATCAGTGATCGACCAAGGTCACGTTTTATTTAACTTTCGCCATATTGCCAATGCCATCAGGGCACCTCAATTTCCCAAATCTAAGAGTCTGTTCGGCTGCCGTATCACCCGGAATTTTGAAAATCCTAATTACCGTATATAGTATCTCGTAGTAGAATCTGTGACAAAGTTGGTGACTTTATGTAAGCCTCTCACCATGATGGTAAGTTCACAATTTTTGAAGGGCCATGCAAGCCAATTCAGTAGGAAATAGGTATCAGTCAGTGAACAATGAATTTTAGAAATGCTCTAATGTAAGAAATCAAGTAGGTAATAATTATTGTATCTTTGGAAGGCCCTTGTCCGTGGGACTCTGGGAGGGGAAAAAGGACAATGAGGTGGCATGTGGGATTTCACGTCGCCTCGCACTGTGCACTCCTGTTTGCGAGGCCAAGGAAGGGGAGGCGCATGCGGAATGCGCTGCCTCATAGGAGTGGGAGATACTTGTTATTGGGACCCTTCCTCCTCATTGACCAATGACCGCAGTCCCCCTACACCCTCTTCCAAGTTCCATGTTCATGGCAACCTCCTTGGTTGTCACGTTATGTTCGTCGGTGGTCACGGTGTGGTGGGACTGAGCATTCAAGCTCGATGTGGCAGTCGGGCCCGCAGTTGCAGTTGGTGGCCACAAGTCGAAGTGGTGGTGGTGAGTACCTGTGGCCAACTCTGAACCATCACGAACGTTGAACTGGTTGGACTTGGGATGATCGTGTCACAAATCATAACACATTCATCAATTTTGCGAGATACTATATACGGTAATTAGAATTTTCAAAATTCTGGGTGATACGGCAGTCGAACAGACTCTAACAGATTATGTGTGGCATATTCTTTTCTGCAAGATTTTCAAGCCCAAATTGTG
>Ga0307509_10003185_pt1 | contig 25390 bp, 35 predicted proteins | sample 10_EM_MG_FD_202245 | JGI IMG/M metagenome (GOLD analysis project Ga0307509, IMG submission 202245) | Populus trichocarpa ectomycorrhiza microbial communities from riparian zone in the Pacific Northwest, United States - 10_EM | ecosystem: Host-associated > Plants > Roots > Unclassified | place... | reverse complement strand
GAGACGTGGATGTAAGCCGCTCTAGACTACTACCGGACCAACGGCGTAACTAACCGAGATATTGGGTTACAGTCTACTCCATATCGGTCGAGGTCATGGAACTGATTCTCGAGCAATTTCCTACTCTTGATCCGCTTACCAGCTACGGATTCGGTGAGGAGATCCTCCAAACCTACCACCGCCACAATGCGTTCAGGGTCTTGGCTGTCACCTCCACACGCCTCAGGGCGATGTTCCTCGAGCGCGCTTGGAAAACCAGAGTCTTGGTTGGAACGGAGATACGAACACTAGCCGGGTTTCTTGGGCGGCCCGAGACGCCCCAGGTCTTCGCACTTCACGTCGGGTGCGTTTTATCTTTCACCTGAATTCTGCTCGCCCCTTGTGACCCGGAAATCTAACCTCGAATTCACTTCTCGTCCTTCGCAGGAGATTGATCGTGAGGTTCCCGAGCGATCCCGGCTCTTTGCAACGTTTTAAGGAGTGCTTGGAGGCTCTTCCCTGCCTACACACATTGGAGATCTTGAACAGCCAATTGGACAGTAAATCTGGCATGGCTGGGTGTGCCAAAGAGACCTTCAAGGGGCCTGACTTCCCGAGCATCAGGAAGGTCACATTACCGCTAGTCGCACACCCGATCTTGTCTCGGATTCCTAACCTGGAGGACCTGATTTGTTTCTGTCATTTCTCGTGGAGGAGTGTCAAACCTCTCTTGGCTAGCGTGCGAGGACCCTATGCGAGGGAAAGAACTGGAGATATCGAACCTGTTTTAAAGAGTTTTACGCTCATCGGTACCCGCCGGGATGAGAGCATCGTCGAAGGTATGTAGAACAATCCTCAACCTCCCTCCGTCGTTTTGACCTCGCGATTAATCAACGTGTCTGCGCAGCCCTCGTAAAAAGACTTCCGAGACTACGCAAGGTTTGCGTCCCACTGGTGAGTTGTCCTCCCCCTCATCCCCTCCGTTATTGACAATTGGTCCCTTGACAGCCCACAACAAGTGACATGGCGGCCCTGAGCGAGCTCAAGGAAATAGTCGAACTCGAGATCCTTGTCACCCCTAGTCTCTGGGACGCACCCTGCGACATTGAGCAGGTCAAGCCCTTGGCAATAGACCTCCTCCAAGCGAGCGAATGCCACAAGGATTGCACCTGTGATTACGGATGTGGGTGCGCTGAGACGAGCGAGTGCAGCACGTGTAACCCCCCTAAGAGGTTTTTGCGACTCAAGACATGTCCGCGAAGCTTTAGGGAACAGGGTTTCATTGGACTATCCATCGACGCGGGGATCTGTTATGAGGAAATGGAGGTTTTCCCTCGACAAGTCCGACCCAAGGAATCACCTTGACACCACCGTTCTCTATCATACCCTGATCTTAAAGCGTTGGGTTGCGGGATTTGTGTAGATGCGCATATATACTAATACGTAGAGCTCAAAGCTATGACACCGCTGTCGAGAGGAAAAGGGAAATATAAACCGTTGAGAATGACGAGGTCACAGTACAGACACCGAGGTGCCAAAAACAAAATGATGAAAGAACGAGGATGAACGAGTGATGAAAACTGGAAGGTGAAGGAGACAAACCAGTTGAGATGTCGAAATCGAGGGAGGGAGGAGGAAAGTGGAGCAGATGGGGATAAAAAGCGAGTGTCAGGGTCAGGGTGCGGTGTAAAAGGTGAATAGATCACAAGGGGGAAAACCTTAAGGAGATGAAACCAAATAAACAACGACGGAATTAGGGTAAACAAGACGTGGGTCTGGGGAGGGTAGGGCAGAATTTCTTCAAAGCAAGGAGAAAAAACATGATCGTACATACTTCAGCTATGATTATTGAATGTCGGTGACTGAAAAAAAAAACGACAGCGTGAGAGAGAGAAGAAATGGCGTAGCGGTGGCGTGAGTTATGGTGAGTGTAGGGCGTGTAGCGGCAACGTGAGCGGAGTGCTTGAGGATGACAACGGGGACGGTGCCGGAGACATAGTCGGCAAGGGATCAGGGCGGTCGGAAATAGAACCCCGATCTTGATCGGAGGATCAAGTCGTCACAGGATTCCGGAAGCTTTCAGTGCGTTCTGCATAATCGTCTCCTTCACCGCGGCAAATACAAGCCGGATATTCGAGGTATCCGTCGCTTGTGTGAGACTGTGGAGGGTTAAGACATCGGTTTAGATCACGAATGGGATCGAATGAGGAAAAGGGCGCACTGTGGGTAAACACTGAGCCTGGCTCGATTTGCTTGCATGAATTTCAGCAAGATAAACTTGGCAGCTTTATTTATGTCCACTCCGCCAATGTACTCCGGACAGTAGCGCTCCAGTGGGATCTAGGTCACGTTTCGTCAGCTCACCGTACGATAGCCGCTGGAGACCGATCCTACCTTTGGTATCTTATTCCGGAACACGTCTATCTTGTTCATGAAGAGGATAATCGACGTCCGTAGGAACCATCTTGAGTTCACGATGGACTCGAAGAGCGCCAACGATTCCGTCATTCGGTTCTATATTGTACCCGTCAGCGAAGTCAATATTAATTTATCAAAGCGGAGGTACCTGATTCCTCTCCTCCAAAAGCACCTGATCGTACTCGCTTATGGCTGTGCAAAAAATGATGCTTGTCACTCCCTCGAAACAATGTATCCACTTCTTGCGTTCCGACCGTTGACCGCCGACGTCGAACATGTGGATTCTAGCGTACTGGGTCAGGAATCTCCAGGTATGAAGGGGGAGGGGGGCAGAAACACGGACAGTAATGGGCCCATTGAGAACCGAGTTTCGACGATAGCGGTCGTCTTTTGTCGTGATCTCAGAATATCCGTCTCGGTTGGGACGTAATTGAGCTTCCCTATCCGATGGGCTTCCCTGAAGAAGCTGGGCGCACGTCAGTACGGGAGTTCCTGGCCGGTCGCGAGGCGGGGGATGCGTACAAGGGAGCACTGTCCATCAGATAGAACTCGCTCGCATGCCCGTCTAGAAGCTTGGGGATGGCTGGGTCCCTCCATAGGTGTTGGACAGCGAGGGCAAGGTCTTCTGGGAAGCAGTACGTTGACGCGGGTGAGATGAGGTCCAAGTCGTAATCCATAATTTTGTCGGCGCCATCCTGAATCCACGGACAGTCAGCGGTAGGGAACGCTGAACAGGGAAAGGTGACGCACTCGGTTGATAGGCTCCTCTGCGACAACCCCAAGTTTCCTCATAGCAAGTACCAGACTCTGCGCACTCTCCATGAGATTCTTGTAAATGATGTGTCGGTAGTCTGCCCGCTCTTTGTCGGAAAACCCGTTCTGGTGGATGATCTTCATTTGCTTCACAATTGTCGATTTCCCCGACTCTCCAGACCCTAAGAACAACGCGTCAGCCCATCGCCCGGAAATTCATCGTTTGTTGGAAGGGAATGAAGTTGATCGGGGTACGGAGGGTCAAGGTTGACCAACGTTGAACCGTCCGCGGGCTAGAGAGGACGAGGGGTAGGATAGGGCGGTGGCTCCGTTCTGCGTCAGAGGAGCTGCGGACCTCCCAAAGCCGTACTCTGACCGCAGGTAATGAGGGATTGAATGAGAACGACTTACCGAGTAACAGAATTTTGCACTCCTTCCTAAAGATCCTGGAATCCTCTTCAATCTGCCTGTCTATGGCTGCCGAGTGGGCAGTCCCGGTGTCATCGTTGGTTGAGGAGCAGTTGCCCATGGTATGAGTCTAACAATGGTGGTAATGATGTCGCAATGGCGGCGGTATGAACGGTTGACACCTGAGCGTTGAACGTGAGACGTTTGTTGGCGTACGGTGGCGGATACGGCGGGGACGGGATGGCGCTGAGGATGTGCTGGACTGAAGCTGGGTTCTTGACTGAGCATAACTCTTCAGACGGTGTTCATCGTCAGTCGTATCCCGGAGATATGTCGGGTACTGTGGTAACAATGTCCGGAGGCGACCGCCGTCAACTCCCCATCAAGTCGTACCTCAAAACTTCTTCCTCCTTCCTCAATGGCCGAGACAGCGAGCGCACACCGACCCTGGCGTTCGAAACACAAAACAGAGTCAAGGGAAAATCAAGGGCACCGATCCAGTGGTCGTGATCCCGGATTATCCTTACGTTTTCTCTCGCCCAGCAACCACACTCGCGGGTGGGAGGCTGGGGCTCTTGAAACCCTTGACGTTGGCATCCATGTGACACTAAATACCTTTTCACAGCCGCGGTGCGGATATCGAGGGTGATAAGCTTTCATCCTCGTGCTATGCCTGGAGAGTTTGGTGGGTCAACCTGATCCCGACCTGCCTGGTTCGTCTAGTCCGTCGGACATAGGACGGATGTCCTTCTATGAACCGGCGCCCAGTCTTTCGCCAGGCCGTAAACTTCTCCCTGCAGTCCGTGTTATCCGTGTTTATAAAATCACCGACACAGTCGGTTCTGCCCCTCGTCTCCCGGTGCCAAACAGAAATCATGGTCCAACTACACAAGGCTTCGCTCATAGACCCTGGTTCTCACTCTCAGAAGATGTTCGACCTCTTAGAGCTTGCCGTCAGCATGGAGTTGGTTCGTAAGTGCAGTCCTTCTTCGTGTACAAGTTGTCCTGGTCACCGGAGCTGACAAGGTTAATGATAGGATATGTGGCACGGGTTGCCGCTGATGCCATAACCTACGCAATAGAGCACTCTTCAACAGCTAGACGCGATGGTCCGGGCCGGAAAGAGAAGATTCAATTCGACCCTTTCCTTGCATTCGCTTCAAACGTGGTCCACCGCTCCGAAGTCAAGATCCCGGCGATGCTGGTCTCTCTGGTATACATCAAGAGAGCTAAGGATCACCTCTTCATCCAGTCCCCCGAATGGGCCTGTGAGCGCGTCTTTCTGGGAGCGCTCATACTTGCAAACAAGGTCCGTATCTGATTTCATTGTCCCTCCCCGGCGACATTAAAGTGGACTTAACGCTGCATATCCGTAGTATGTTAACGACTGGTCGATCAAGAACTACCACTGGGCCCTGTGCTCTGGCGTATTTGGCAGACGCGACATCGGTCGTATCGAACGCGAATTCCTCGATGTTCTCGATTGGGATCTCTCCGTGACTGAAGCGGACATCTTGAGGCACTACGATCACGCCTCGGGTTTTCCGTCGAAACCGAAACCCATCCCTATTCCTGTCGCGCCACTAGACTCGACCGACGTAGACATGGATGCATACCCATGGGAAACTTCGGATGATTCCCCTCTTTCCTCCGCATCACCTACACCTTCCCCAAAGACCCCCGCAACCGTAGTGTCACCGTCGGACCAACCCGCCCACGTTCACTCGCCGTCGAACGAAAAGTCACAGATCTCCGTGACTGTCAAACAAGTTTCCGACCCCGATCCAGAAGAGGAGGACAACCACCCGCACAGCCATTCGATTTTCTGCCTTTTTCACTCCGGCTCCAACAAACCCATTCATCCCCACCAACGGGTATAGAGGGCACGCGCCATCAGGTTTCATTCTCCTTCGCTCATCTATCTCATCTCTCATGTATATAGATTTGCATGCGCGTCTGCGACCCCGCACGCCCCTGGCCACGACTTATCTTAAATCAAGATTCAGCGTCTTCGTATATACTTATCTCCTCTAATGAACTCTAAGATATTGCCAATGTCAATGTACCCACTGTCCTGGTCGACACTATGACATATAAGCAACAAAGGAAGGACTCTTTGTTAGTCGCCCAACGGCCGTATCTGCCCTATGTTTGTTCCAAAAAAGGAAGGTGTCAACGTCTTGGGGCGTTTCTCACGGCTGTGTCGGGAGAGCCGAAGGAAGCTTGACCCAGGCTGGCGATCGTGTTACGTTCGGAACGTCCTTCGGTATGCGGAACGCGCTCTGGGGCGACATTGACATCAAGGGATCCGCTTGATGGCATGTCTAGTGAACCTTGACGACAATCTCGGCCACCTGCGTTCTCGGTTCTTGGATAGCGCATATAAGCCCACCCGCTTTGACAAAGGGGGCGCCCTTCCCCAGACGTTCCCCCTCCTCCCCTTTGTCACGCCGTCTCCCTCCCCGCCATCATCCACTGAACTGTTCCTTTTCGTGTATCCATAGCTCTAATCCTCTATTGCCATGGATTCCGGTGTGAATATGGGTGAGATCTTGGGTCCGATTGTGCTGGCGGTTGTCATCAATGTGAGTCCTTCACCCTTTCTTGTTCCTCTTTTTTAGGGCTAACACCTCCGTGAAAAAGTCCATACTGTATGGAACCTGCATCGTGCAGTGGTACAACTACCACACTTCAGGCTACAACGACCCAATTTTCACCAGGTATGCCCGCCCGGTCCACCATTGTCCCCGTGACACCCTTCGTCAGGCGCTCTTACACTATGCCCTCCCAGGCTTCTCGTCTTCTGGTGTATGATCTTGGACACCTTCCACACCGCAGTCACAGCGTACATGTTGTGGGACTTCACCGTCGACAACTTCGGGAAGTACGAGATATACCGAGCTTTGCCGTGGACCTATTCCAACACTCCAATCTACAGTAAGTTCGGCTCCCCTTCGCCGCCCACCGCTTCCAAACTGACATCGTGATTGGCAGTCGTGAGTTTCGAATCCGAAGCAACCAACCTAACACTCATTCGATTTGTTCGCTTTGCCCTCCGTTCGCCGCCGCTCGTAGGCACTGTGAGTGTTTCAAACTCGTGTGGACTGGCTTCTTCCGGGACGCTAACGGGAACGTCCCCATTCCAGCGCTTCGGTTCCCATCCAACACTTCCTGGCGTGGAGAATCAAGAACCTCTCCCATCGGTGGTCTTGGTTCATCATTATCTCCGTCCTGTCGTTGGGCCAGGGAACCTGTGCGTTCATCGGTGGCGTAATGGCGTCGACAACGGCAAGGTATTCCTTACTCTTTCCGCCACCGTTGCGTCGGGCGCTGAGCCTTTCTCGCTTCCAGGTCAAATTTCAGCTCGTTGATTCCCATCGCTGAATCGTGGATTAGCATTGCCGTCCTCACTGATGGTACGTCCTGGAGCCCAAACCTGTTGATCCGAACCGGCACTAACAACTCCACGCAGTGTTCATTGCGTATGTGTTGACAGTCCACGTAAACGCCGTCCACTGGGAACTAACCTAACCTTGTGCAGCATCCTACTGTTCTACTACCTGCGCAAGGGAAGGACTGGATACCAAAGTATGCCACGCGCCCTTGATTCTTTTCTTGGAACTCGGTGCTAACTTGAGATTAGCGTCCGTTGACCACGTTATTCAGCGCCTGATAATGACGGTCATCGAAACTTGTTCGGTTGGGGCCGTTGTATGTGTGAGTAAAAACCAGTGCACCGGCTACAATCCCAAAGCCCCTCCTTCAGAATCCTAGGAAATGAACTGACGCGTGGGTTACCATTTTTCTCCCATATACAGATCGTGGACATCATCGTCTTCACAACAAGACCTCGCACGAATCTGCATTTCCTCTTCGCTTTGGTGAGTTCGCTTCTCCGTTTCAACATGGGGACAGAGAGTTCTAATTTCCTTTTTCCCAGCCTCAAGGCAGGATTTACACGTGAGTTTGCTTTGTTCCGTTTTCGTCGACCGAGAGCCTGGTAACTCAGACCGCCCTTTCATTGTAACCGGAATAGGAATACGCTCATGGTGGTACGTCCAATGACCCCTTTAGATCCACCCGACAGCCCGGAGCTTACGTTTTTTTTCCTTCAGACCCTGAATGCGCGCGCTGGCCTTCGAGAAGAAATGAGGACGACGAGATTCAACGGCGTTGAATTACCGGTACGGGTCCCCTCCCTCGGTACCGAAAGACTGACTCATTGACTTTCAACTTGTGTTGTATCAGGGTAACGTGGACAAGTTACAGGCCTCAGCATTCAGCGTCGGGATTCCCCGAACAGACCCAAACATCGAACTCGACCAACTATCAATCATCTCATCCAGCGGCCGAGACTGCCGCGAAAAAGACATCGCCTCCATTGCTTGAGCGTGACAGGCATTCCTCATCATTCATATATCCCCCTCCATGACCCAACAACCAAATAACCCAACAACCAACAACCCACTCACGGACGTTCTTGCTCTCCATTGTACATCCTGTTATCGTTAGCCCACCCACCTATCGCCCACAAGCTCCTGCTCTCGTTGATCCATCTATGAATTCCGACCACTCTCATGACCCCGCACTCCGCACCGCATCTTGTCACATATACTCTCTCGTACCTTATAATCCCCCTCCATTCGTCTTGTATCTCTCTGGTACTCGGTTAGATTGGGCCTGGAGCTGTTTGTTCTGGGGCCTTGAAAGTCTCTTATATCCGTTTTTTCGGGTAATACCCCTCGTTGTAACAATTAGGTAGAATTGGAATACATTGTGGAATTATGGTGAACTTGACAGGTTTGATTGCGCAGATGAGGTTCGGGCTACCGCTCGAACGGGAGGCGATGTTATACATTTTGTTCGCGAGCGTCGCCCCAACCGGAAGAGCACGTAGTGTACAGGGGGTATCATTATGGTTCAACTCATCCTTACTCCACCGTCAGGCACAGTGCCCTACACCAATATCCGCTTCAGCTCCCTATACCGCTTCCGAATGACCTCTAGTTCGTCAGGCTGCATGTCCGGGTTCCACACCCTCAAATACGTCAACCCCTTACCCAACTCCCCCAACACCGAATTCAACCTCACAAGCAGATCCAACCTGTGCTCTCTCACCTCATCACCATTCCCACGGAACTCCTCCAAAAGCGCCTGGCACATCCCTTCAAACGCCCACTCGCCCGCACAATCCCATTCCGACCACATCGTGATAAGGTACGAGGCGAGAAGCTCGATTTCGTTACGTGCTCGGATGGCTGGGAGAACGTTCGAGCCGATCGAACAGAGAAGACGGCCGCGGCACCGGGGAGGTAGAGCCGGTCGCTTGTTCAACCACGACCACGCTTTCGGGGTGATATGAGTTCGAACGGAATGGAAGAACGCCATTTGTAATAACACGTCCACCACCGCTTGGCAGACGCCTTCCATATCCTCCAAGGCATCGGCGGCGGAAATCCAAAGTTCGGTGAAACTGGCCATCTCGTCGGAATCAAGCCAAACGAGCTCCAAGTACGGCAAGGCGAATATCGCCACACGCTTCAACGTAGGCGGGCTTCCTTCTGCGAGTAACTTCGGGAGAACCGGGCGGATGTACCGACGGGTCCATTGGGAAGTAGGAGGGAAATACTTGACAGTGTACAAAAAGGCGCCCAGTAGTTGCGCGTCTCCTTCCTGTCCTCTTCGAACCGCGTACGCGAACAGCACAGTGATTGCTTTATACTTGGATAGAACAGTCGCTGAATCTTGAGAAGCTTTGGCAAGACGCGTGGCAATGTACCTCGTAATTGTTTCGAGCTGCATCCTGATAAGAAGTTAGACATCAGCCGGGTTCCTCGGGCGCGGGGAAGGAGAAGAGCATACCCCTTATCCGAAGTTAGGATATCTCCTTCCGAGATAGAGTAGCCCAGGTCGATCCCGACGATCAATAAGGAATCCGCAATAATATCATCGGGAGGTAACGTTTCTTGCGAAAGAGAGCGAAGGACGAATCGGAGAATCCAACGCGGGACTTTCTTCCATTCTCGCCTCCTTCGGTACTCTGACCACGCGATCAAGAGCAGACCGCGCATGACCGACCCGTGTTCTGGAAGTGAGGGGTGGAAATCATCCCAACGCACATTCCTCCGCCCACGTGCGCTAGTGTAGAACAGGTGGTGGATCACGGTCATCGTGGAGCTCGACTGGAGATCACCAAACGACGTCGTTGGGGCAAAGGTCCTTCTGTATCGTCGGCGAACATCTTCCAGGACATCCGACCCCGGAACGATCGCTAGGAAGTGCGACAGTAGAGTTAGGAAGCAAGTGATCGCCATCTCTGCCAACCTCTCCGACTCCCTGGTGACCACGGCCCGGGTCCCGATGGTGGTGACACAACCGGCGAGGATGTTGAAGCAGTTTAGGAGTATGGTGGGGTCGGAAGTTGGGAATGTGGCAGTCGCCATAAGGAGTTCGAGGGCGATGAGATTAAAGTCTCTGTCCAGCGACGTCTCCAGCATCCAAGATATGCAGTAAGAATCCAGAATGTGGACTTGTTTTTCGAAATTATTTATGATGTTGAGCGATGTCCCGTTGCGTAGGAGAGGTTCCGGAGTTTTGGGTGCCACGAAAAGGCGGTGGTATAACTTGCGCATGCAAAGGAATCCGAACATGAACGGCGTCCGAACAACGCTGAAAATATCATGGGCAAGTACGACTGGGAGTCGGGGAGCGACGTGCACCAGGTACCACCACACGTTGTCTTTGGACCACCAGGGTTCGGAACCCCACCTCCTCTCCCTCCCAAGCAGGGCGATAAAAGCCGAACCGATGTGGATCCTCCGGAAACTCGAATACGTCGTGTAAAATAGATAGCGCAAATTTTGAGATTTCCTCCAGAGGTAACGGATGGACTGTGAGCCAGGAGTCTGGTACGGACAGCTCTCGCTCAGTATCCCCATAATCACGATGAGCGTGTACACCAAGACGCCGAACGAAGTCACCCCGATGACAACGGATGCAACCGTCATATCCATCGTCCAGAGGTACTGGGAGAGCGCACATCCGAGGAGTAGGAGGGAAAATTGGAGCATGATGGGTAGGAGTTCCATCACATGTTCAAAGTACCAGGTCGCAATCCCGTTAAGCTTTCGTTGTCGATGCTGGCTTCTCTCGATCGCGGACCCTCGAACATCGACGGACACGTATCGGTTTAACCACTGCTTGCCGAGCATGGCGAGGAACGCGGAGAATAACGACGTGGCAAGACTCGAGAGGAGAATGCTCTGGACTTGAACGATTGTACGCGGTGGGCCGGTCCATTCTGGGAGGGAAGGGGTGGATCCACCGAACGTCGTGTTATCAATTTTGTAGATGAGGACGCGAAGGAGGGAGGCAGTATCTTCGTTTGGGTCGGACTGCAGCTTTTGGTTGATGTCGACTATGAAAGCCGAGGTCACAGCGGAAAATAAACCAGCCTGTGTGACCGGTCATTGGGGATCCTGGGTCTCCAGATGAGCCAGCTCACAAATATCAAGGTCGTGTTCAGATCTTCCTCATGCTTTTTCATAAACACTTTATCGGACTCCTCTGCCACCTTGTAGTATTTGTCGTAGAATTTCACGCGCGAATCCGCCTCTTGGGATGAAGCGAAGCTTCCTATGCGTTCTCCCGGTCCAAGGCTTTGTGAATGTGTCAAAAGCGCGTCGCGGAGGACAGGGGGTGAACATACCCTCTACGCCGCTGGTTCCCCTTGGCAGGGTACTTTGTTCGGGTCTCTCTGGGTTCGTGCCTGCGATTGGGTGTCAGGGAAGTGCAGAAGTTGTCGTGGAGGGGGGAAACGCACTCTTCCAGATGATCCCCGAGTGCGTTAACATATGACCTTGACGTGGTACGATGATTTCTTGACCTAGGACCAAGAAAAGTGAGAAAGGTGGTGCTTCGGGCGGGCGAAATGTCGGCGTATCATACCTGTACCTTCGCATACTACCTCTCGCCGACCCTCTTCCAACTATATAATCCACTTCCTCGAAGACAGTCCCAGGGCTACGAGTCCTCAATAAGATCTGTACAGCTGAGGATTCGCCGATTATCTCACCTGTCAACCGCGATCTCGCGTAGTAACCCCGTCATTGTATGGGACGGTGATCCGAGCAATTGACCAAGAACGATGAGTCGGAGAGGCCGTGTAGGGTCACTGGTGGTACTTGATATCCAGATACGCGTGCTGGTTTAATCTAGGAAGGAAGGGAGGACAGCCGAAATCGCATTGGGGTCACCTCATCCCAGAGGTCGTGGCACAGCATCGCGCTGGCGGAAGGGCGCTCACCTGGGCGCACAGCCTTACCAGACTAAGAATTCCCAGTACCCGCGGTCATTCTAGTATCCTTCACGGTCGAGAGGCGAGGGGATTCGGGGTGGAAGGGCGCGTTGGGTGTGAGACCGGGAGGTGTTTGGAGGGTGGTGGCGTGCCAGCGTCTCACAGGCAGGTGTAACTTTGGCGCTGGAACGATGACGCTTCGGCAAAGAGACAGCGTCTTTCCCACATCTCCATCTCGAAGGCCATCACCGTGTCTCAAAAACAAGTTGTCCTTGACCCCCATGTATACTGCGGAACTGGGCTTCCGACATGTGTGCTGGTAAGTTCTCCGGAGCCAAACCACGTTGCACGCAAATCATCCATCTGATTCTAAAGTCACTTCCCAGGACCAGTGTCCACGGCAACGAACAACATGCCCAACGGCGAGCACGACGGCACGGAACCAGACACCCAACCTTCATAGTCATCCCGGCGTTGTGACTGAACTAGGGTTGGTTTTCCGACCGTCGTTGGACTCGCAATGCGACTTGACTGTGTGTTGCCATAGTTGCACATGATGAATCCTAAGATCACGGCAAACCCTCTTCGTTGAATCCTTCGTTCATCGATGGAGGATCCCCATTCGGATCCGCCTCACTCTGATCCACACAGACAAAACGGCGTTTCTTCGCAAAATAACCCCAACTTCACTTCCGCCCTCTGCGATGGGATCATAATGTCAATTTCGAAGTCGGGACCAATGACATTCGGGCACCTGCTCACTACCCGTCGGGATATGTATCCGGCTGCTACAGAAGCGGGTCACATGCGATTGGTACAGCAAGGTGCGTGATCGGTCTACCGACTCTGCTTGCGCCCCTGCTTTAAGCTTATCTTCGGTTAGATTCGTTAGTCCGGTTGATCTAATGACCTGGTCCTCCGGCCCACGTTCTGTGGTCGCGTGGATCACACCAAGGGTAAGCTTTCCACCACATACACTGGGAGATATCTTATTCCCTCCTGGGCGAAGACCAGATATTTCACCTGGTTGGATCTCGCACCAGTTGTCAGCAACCGGGTGGGTTAGGGGTTCACCGTGGTTGCGGACGCTAACATAGCCCTGCCGTTGTACCCTTTTTCCAGGGACTTGGGTTCTGTTGTCGTCATCGGACATGATCGAAGCGATGGTTGCTCAAGCGCTCATCGATCACCTGACGGGAGCAAACCACGCTTTCCATCCCTCCCGTCGTTCTTCAGTCTCATCATGCCAAGTTCCCAGGTCCATGCGCCGAAGTCATGGGACGCCCGTTCTCCAACACGCGTGTCCTTCATACGAGCTTCGATGGCCTCTTGATTCTTGAATGGGGATGTGAGATCCTTTCCTTCCATACTATTGGGTGTTGGAATGAACCCCATTTTTCCACCCACGGTATTAAGCGTTGGGGTGAGAACCACGTTGACTTGATCCAGCAGCTCCCAAACTGGGGAACTTTTCTGTCCTCTGGAGTCGTTTCCACATGCCTCTCATCTTGGACCGGTTCCGTGCCACCGGGGCTATCATGACCGGTCGCCTTGCTCTGGCATCGTTTTTCCGTTGTGGGCGTATCTACCAATGTCGCGGGTGGTGAGGGAGCAGGGGTCAGGACCAATAGGTACTTAACGGACACCGTTGCAACCACAAACTCTCCTTCCTCGTAGACCCCCCCCCCCACCGCCTCTTCTCAACTCGGTCCATCTGAATCCTCTTCTCTCTGTTAGATACAGAAGATACCCCACTATACCCTTGACGTTATACCCTCCCTCTCTGCCTCGTCTACCCCGAGTATCAGACAGTATGCGTCCCGTTGCCGCTACCTTAGTTTCTTTGGCTTTAGCCACCACGGGTCACGCCCGTGCCTGGACCCAGTCCCTCGCTATTATTGGAAGCGGGTTCTACGACCACTTCCGATTCGACAACATCGCGGACCCCACCAACGGTCGAGTGCAAGTTCATCTTATTCGTCTGTTTTTAACGGAGAGCCTGACTACCTGCACAGTAGCTACGTCGATCGGGCCACCGCGGACGCCAATAACTTGACTTATGCCAATGGTAACACCTTCGTCCTCCGCACCGACTCAAGAAATGTGGTTGGTGCTGGCGAGGCTGGAAGGAAATCCGTTCGGTTGATTTCTTTGCAAACGTTCCGACACCATGCCGCGATGTGCGTCTTTTCAAATTCCGGCCTAACGGATTGATTGCTGATCCATCATCCCATCACCTACAGCTTTGATGTTAGGCACATGCCACAGGGCTGTGGTACCTGGCCTGCGATCTGGGAGGCCGGTCTGAACAGCTGGCCCAACGAGGGCGAAGTCGACATCGTTGAGGGTGTCAACAACGTGAGCCCGAACCGAATGACGCTCCACACCTCTCCTGGATGCACCATACCCGCCAGTAGCGATCAAACCGGTACCACCCTGCTAACGGACTGCAACGCTTTTGTAAATGGCAATGCCGGGTGCAGTGTGGCGGATCCTCGTGGAAACTCGTTCGGTCCAGCCTTTAACGCTAACAGAGGGGGCTTGTTCGCTTTGGAACGCACGGAGTCCTTCATCAAGGTCTGGTTTTGGCCTAGGGACGGTTCTCCACCCGCAGAGGTCCGGGATGGCAATGATAATATCAACACCGACAACTGGGTAAGTATACCGCTCGAAACGATCGTGTCCAAGGTCAGGGTCTGACCTCCTTCCTCTCTATAGGGTAGACCGACTGCGTTCTTCCCCAACACAAGCTGTGATATCGAAGGAAAGTTCGGGGCGAACAACATTATCATCAACTTGACCCTCTGCGGTGATTGGGCGGGAGGCTCCTTCACCGGGAATGGGTGCCCTGGCTCTTGCGTCGACTTTGTCGATAACAACCCAAGCGCGTTCACCAACGCGTACTTCGACCTCGGCTCAGTTCGCGTTTACCAGTAGGCGGGCCCGGTACTTCTCCCGTGTTCGCCCTGGCGGGTCTTTTTTATCGGGAGTAGATGGTTTCTAACCGCCGGGTTCGACAACGAAAATACCCCCTAACCGATTCTTCCACTCTCATTCTCACTTTTTTTTTCTTTCTGAAGAGTCCTCTACGTCTCTCATCTGTAGGATAACAGCATAAGCAATTCAGTTCGTTCATCTGCCGGGTGACCGAGGGGGTCGGTTTGCCGATCGGTTGAACATCCCGTGGAAGAGGGGCACGAACTCTCCTGCCAAGCCCTTCGTCCTAAGTTTAGGCCAATCGGTAGGTCGTACGCAAACACCCAAGGTTCAGGGCAGCCGGTCTAGGTCGAGGCTCCCACGTGCACACGGTGCCAAAGCGGCCGAGCGTCGGCGGTTTTCCTTCCCCGGCCGATTTGGTTGTGGTCCCACAGTCGAGGTTCGCAAATTTTAAGGCGGAGCCGCAGGCAAACGCTTCCATCGTCTCGTAGATCCACCGGTTCGATTGAGTTCGAGCACAGTGCGGCTCAAACATGGGGTTCCATGAAACATGACAGAGTTCGGTATGAAAGTCGTTCGATTCTATTTTTGTAGAGGGCGTTGGATGCTGTCATTCGCGTTTCCGCTCAGGGAAAGGGCACACTCATCAGGCACAGCTTGTAGCGTAGTGTTTAGGGGTGCACAGGGGGGAGTGGGGAGGGGATGAATACAACCCGCAGTTTTTTGGGGTAGAGGAGTTCGATCGTCTTGCGGGAAGGGAAACAAACACGAGCGCTGGAATTTCCCGACACCCGGTCCCTCACGTGGAGCGGACTTCTTCATCGGGTTGGAGTTTTGGTATAAATACTGACCACCCCCCCTCACTCCCCCTCTTCCCAGCTCTCGCCGCTCCACCCACCATCTCCCCTTCCTACCTGTACCCCGGTCTCACGAATAATATGTTCTCCAAGAAAATCACCCTCGCCGTTCTCCTCGCCGCTTCGGCGTACGCGCAAGACAGCTCTATTACTCCCACCTCGTCAGGCCCTGTCCCGACCTCGACGAGTTTGACGCCTTGTATCCTCAACTGCGTGACGACTACTCCGGGATGTGTCTTGTAAGTTAGCCCTCTTCGTCTTTGAATTCGTGATCTACCCAATGCTGATCGTGTCTACCACCACCCCTCTCACAGCTCTGATGCTACGTGCGTCTGCGTGAACACCGCGTATCAACAAGCCGTCCTTCAATGCCTCCAGGCCAACTGTACCCCTGAAGAGGTCACACAGGCCACGGGTCTTCAATCCGTTCTCTGTGGTTGTGCGTCTCCTCTCTCCTCTCTTGACTTTTATGTATGTTGATGTGACCCTCCTTTCAGCTTCCTCCTCCCTCTCGAGCAGCGCTAGCTTCCCCACCTCTAGCGTCTCCTCGCGCGTGTCTTCCTTCCTCTCCAGCGTCTCCTCCCGCGTTTCCTCCGCCAGCAGCCGACTCTCGTCCGCTACCAACAGTCCTACCGGTACCGGCGCAACCGGCGGAGCTACTGGTGGTTACACTGCCAGTTTCCTCGCCGCTGGAGGCGCTGTCCTGTTGGGCGTTATAGGCGGTGGAATGCTCGTTTTCTGAGCGGACCCCTTGAACGATCTTATTCTAGAACACGAAAAGCCCGACGTTTCCTTCTTCTCATCGTGGACGATAATTTCAGAACTGTAGCACTCTCGTAGCGAACGACGAAAATATACGATTTAGTTTACTTTTCGAACCTTTGGTCTTGTTGGTTCAAGGCCCTGCCCGAGTCCAACCCCCGGCGAGCGTGGTCATACTGTACGTCATGTCATATTCAATGGCGCCACTGCCACAGGGTGATCGGGGCGCTCTTTGCGCGGCCATCACCCCCGTGGGTGAGGCTTGTTCCAGACTGGGCCGACACGATGCGGGGAAGGACAACTCGAAGCCACCTCAGGAGGGTTTCATCCCAAGTCGCTGCGAAGGTGTCTGGAGGACTTCTCCCAACTTCCGGCCGAGGAATCCGATGTTTTCACGACTCACAGTTCATGCGAAGACCCCAACATTGGATATCCTTTCCAACCTCGGAGTCAGTGTATGCGGGACTCGCTATACGTTTCCACGGGCGTTTACCGAATCCTGATACCGTCACACACCACGATACAGTTTTGGGTGAATTCGTTGCGTTCGCCCCGGTCCTCGGCATCTATTGGGATCGTCGAACGGTAAGCGGAGCAGCGACGACCGCTCAGGAAGCCGTAAATTTGCCCCGACGGCTCTTTGAAAAAGAAAGCCAAGCGGAGGCCTTGCGCAGTCCGCAACTTTGCGTCACGAGCTCTCTGACGAGTTTTCACTGACATTCCGCCGAGCTAGAAGTTTGACTGCGTGCCCCGAGTCTCGTTCTCTGCCTCGGCGCGCAGTAACCCTCATTGCATCGTTCACCAACGCACATGTCTTGGATCCGCGAACGGTCGGCTATCCAGGACGTGGCCTTCCTCGACTGCTTCTACCCCAAATCTTTCGTCGTTCACTTTCGACCAATAACGTCCACCACCCCCGGCGCCTTGGGTTCTGGGCTGGTTTCCTTCTCCAACGAAGGTCTAGTGTAGATGCTTTGCCCGTATATTTTACGTGAACGGTATTATCGATTAGATGGATTCGAAGGGGATCTCCTGTGGCTGCACAGCCACATTAGCATTTAGCCTCTCGTTCACGTACCCTCGGCTGCTTTCGCTATCCTGTCCTTACTCTCGTTCTAACGAAACTTGAAATGTAATGCGCCCTGTGGAGAACACCGTACGGGCAGAAGCGTCTCGACCTGCGAACCTGGCTGGGGAGTGCGCGGTGCCCTCGATCAACACAGATATACGGAATTGGTAGTCGGCGCTCTAAATCCGTCAGGCACTTATCAGTGCACCGCCAACCACGCTTTCTCCTTCCCCCTCCACCTCGTCGAGTCTCAGAGACGGTGAACTTGCGTTACACGGTCATGGATCGCTACGGTGAAAAGCTCTCGACGTTCTACGCCCGGCTCGTGAATCGCCTCGGCAGGAAGCAACATCCGTTCATCCTCCCACCATCAAAGTCCACCATAGGATCCCCCAAACCTCAAACCAGCCTCGGTACGAGCTCTTCCCTCAGTTCCCCGGACCGAATCCTAATCCGTTCTATCCCATTTTCACAGTTTTCGAACTCCCAGACGAGCTTATCCTCTCAATCCTCTCTTATATCTCCCCAGAGCCGAGGATCACCGACCACCGCACACGGTTCCGCGGCCAATATGGTATGGAGATCAGTGGGGACCGCCGCCGGCGTGTGCAGTTTCTACGACCGTTGAGTATGACGTGCAGGAGAATGCGGTTGCGATTGATGCCGTGGATATGGGAACGGATCGAGGTATCACCAGGACGAAACTGGAGCTCAGGGGAGGAATTTAGTGGCAAGGTCAGCACTATCGCGAAAGCTTTATATGCAGACGCGTCACTGGCTACCAGCGTGAAGTAATTCCGTGCCCCTCTCCGCCTCTTTTGTCAGGACTGATTCGTTTCCCCTGAAGGTTCATGACGGTGGACATCCCGTCGAACGGAACCGTCGTCCCTCTGTTCGTCAAGTGCCTAGAGGCCCTCCGGAACCTCCACACGCTGGAGATAGTGGCTGTGGATGACGTCATGACGACTCCTCTCAAGAACGCGTTTAAACGCGTCGAACTTCCCCAGGTCCAGACTCTGATCATACCCGCTGCCGCTCATCCTCTTCTCCGAAATTGTCCCAATGTTGAGGACATCGTCTGTGTGGTTAGATACCATTACACGTCCTCCGATGGACTCTATAAATCACTTGCATCCAACCGGAATTCAAAAGTCAAGCGGTTGGCGATGCCCCTGGTTTTATGGTCCAAGCCATCCCGTAAGTGGTTCGGCGATCTGTACGACACAGCGAGAAATGGTGAAACTGACCGCCTCCGACTTCAGGGTTTGTGGCCGCGTGCCCAAAGCTCACCGAGCTCACCATCTTCTACCCCCGCCCAAGTGACTCCCAAGCCTCGGAAGGCGGAATTCTACTTTACCCGGCTGAAAGTGCACGCACCGCGACGTTAGAAATCGTAAACGCGTGCAGGGCTCTCCCGGATTTCGACACCCTCCAGATCGTGCATTTCCCTCTCGTCACGCCTCTTCCGATATGTGGGTGCGGGCGGATGAGGTTCACTAACCAGGGGCCGTCCATGAGACAACGGAAAAAGGCATTGAGGGACGAGGTGAGGGGAGTCAAGGATTGGGCGGTAGATTGTTTGAGGGAGCCGGAAGCGGGACGTCAGGAGAAGGTGGTGGGGAAGAAGACTGTGGTGAGGGTCATCGAGTTGCGTTCGGACCGCGCCCGTCCGAAATACCATCTGGCCTCCGTGAGGGTTGAAGAGTATGAGGTGTAGGTGTTTGGTGGTAAGGTATCCGTAACGTGTACGTTGGATGGTGTGTCAATGGAGATCGTGGAGGTGAAGATAATCAGGACCTTCCGGAACGAGAAGTACACACCTTCTGTCAGGAAAGCGCTGTGAATTCACAATCCACGAGCGGTGATCCCACGGGGCTGAAACCGGGTTTGGCGGCTTACCCGCGCGTCACCCTTACGCATATCGACGGAAGTTGAATATACGTACATGAAATCTTTGTGAGTGGGGCCTAAAATGGGTCGGGTTTGACAACGCTGAAGGGGAAAAACTGCCACGTAGCGAGGCGGAGGTAAGGAGAGAAAAAAGTGCACAGTCCGGCCTGTAGCGCTCCGATGGCCCCCCGCCAGGTCCGCCCTCCATTCAAGTAGCTGTAGAATTTTCGAAGAGCCATCACTGTGTACGTATCCAGACAGTTTCCACTGTATCACCTTCACCCCATTCACCCAAATTTCGTTACGATTCTGTAAACGTCCGCTTATGTTGTTGCACACCGGTGGTGCATTCCCATACAGCATTTGATTTCTGTTATGACTATGTACAGCGGCGCGGGGTGTGGAAACGCGCTCTCGGGTTACAGTTTTCAGTTCGTTTACTCGAAGATCCAGCCGGCAAGGTCGTGGGTGTATTGGATGGTGCCCTCGGGGAACCACCTATGTGGGTAAATGTCAGGGACCGGAACCGGAACGATCAAGGGTGGAGATGACCGTACAACTTGATCTCCTTCTCGGCGTTCTCGACAGAGTCGGATCCGTGACAGATGTTACGGCCAACAGCCAAAGCAAAGTCGCCACGGATGGTGCCTGAACGCATCAGTTCGTCAACTCTATCAGTGACGGAAAGGCGCCATACCTGGGGAAGAGGCGAGGGGGTTCGTGGCGCCGAGCATAGTACGGCCGGTCTTGACGGCGTCCAAACCCTCCCAGACCATGGCGACGACGGGACCAGCGGCCATGTACTTGATCAAACCGGGGAAGAAGGGCTTGTCCTTGAGATCCTCATAGTCTAGATCATGGCGCCTGATCTGTTAGATTACGATTGACGATGGGTGGGAAAAAAAACGACGCACGTTTCTGAAGGTGCTCGGGGGTAGCGTGGACGAGTTTCAGGGCGACAAGCTTGAAGCCACGGCCTTCGAAACGGCCGATGATGTTGCCAACGAGGCCCCTCTGAACACCATCGGGCTGGAGAGATAAAGATGAGGAGATCAGCACGGTCAAATCTCCAACGAGGTGTGCGAGGAAGCTGATCACGTACCTTGACCATGATGTAGGTACGCTCAGCGTTGTTGCCCATATTGTCGAGAGTGAGTGAGTGAGGATTGGGTCGTGGGTGGATGAGATGAAGGGGTCTGGAGGAAGGATTGCTCTTCGGGTTCAACTTTTTTAAACGAAATCTGACCTCTTCCGTCGATCACAGCGGCAATCGCCGGACAGGTCGCGAGTTATCGATCTTCTGAAAAGTGAACAATTTTTCGTGCAGCTGTCTGAATTTTTACGTTGTGCCCTGGCGCGTGCTTGTAGAACAAGCTTTTCGTATCTTACTAGCGCGAGAGGATCCGGATTATCGAAAATAGAACCTGATTGTCGCTCCCTCGTGATTCAGAAACAACCCGACCTCCCCGACGGCAAACTCGCGCCCTTCGTCCTGGTTAAACCGACCTGATCAGGTGTAGCGTAGGCCAGCTCGCTTTCCTATGGAAGTTTCTGTGAAGAGTCAGTCAGTTTACGGGACCCCATGTGGTGAATGCATCGGCGTAGAAACGCGCTGGCTGATGCAGTGCACCTCCCACGCGAAGAAACCAAACTATAATTCACGCAGTACGGAGGAGTGGAATGATCAAACAGGTGAGGGATCTAGGACTTACTGAGTGAAAAAGGATCCAGGAATGACGAGAACAATGGCACAGTGCAGGGTGTATACAGCGTGGGTAATTACCCTCAAGGCCGCGTGGACGGGTGAAGGGTCCGAGAATTGGTACGTTGGCTCGCCACACGTCGAAGCGGTAACATCCTGGTTTAGGCGAGGGTCGGCACTTTGCGGTGAAGGGTTGTCTCATAACAAAGGCCAGAGGCAGAATGACGGCGATGCGTGATAACGAATGTTCGCATTCTATGGCTGCGAGTTGGAGCGGGGAAGGTGCAGCCGAGTGTCCTGCCTCCCTACTAGTAACCTGAAAGGACGACCTTCCGGATTGTGAGGATTCGGGAGGCGGCAATGTTGAACCGGATGACGCCTGCATAACCCCCACCGTTGTATAAGTTCTTCAGTAGGTAGGTCCTGGGAGGTTTGATCACGTTTCGTGAGGAGATTCCCGTGCTGTTGCACTGTTGATTGGTGTGATGGGGGGGGCGGAGGGACAGGGGTATGACTATGGAAATGGCTGAAAGCCGCGCACACCGGATCACGTCATGTGCACTCTGCCTTGCTTCTGTCCATTTCGTCCACGAATTCCGGACTCGAGAGCGTGTCCACCTGGCACGCCTCCCGAGCCCAAATCGTAAGCGCCCTGTTGTGGTTAAAATGTGAGGAGACTCGACCCGGCTGTTCACGTACTAGAGACCACCTTTTCCCTAACGGTCAGCCCATTCCGGTCCCGGCCATACCACTACTCGGCACGAGATACACCGCATCTGCCCTAGAATCAACGCAAGTCCGTCCCACGGTTGATGGGCGCGAAGCCCCCCCGCCAACTACTGCAATTTGTTGTGTCTGGACCTGATGTACCTCGCGATGGACGATGAGTCAGATTATCCAACACCGCGACAATTTATCGATTATCGGCAGGTGTGAGCCACAGAGACTCCACTCGCTGTATGGGTTCCCAGGTTTCTCTCGAGGCCTCCCAGAATCGAGCTGGTTCTTCGACGATTTATTCAACCAGTATGGTTGTGGAGCGTTGCGCACCGGCGTCCCTGGTTCCGTATATAGCGCCCATTGAGACCTGCTGATTGCCGGGTGCCACCACCCATAGCCACCCATGTGGATTGGATATATCGAGTTACAGTATGTCCAAGTTATGTTGTGCGATCGAGAGTTTGCATCACAGGTTCCCTGCCTCCGATTGTTCCGTTCAATTCGCTGATCGTCATAATTCAGCTCCACAATACGAGGTACCATCGAATCCAGGAGTCTTTGAAGACCTCTGTTCCCGTCCTTCTGGGTACAAAAAGGTACGCGTTGGTCGAGGTCCTCGCTTTCGCTATCCCTCTATAATGTCCTCCATTACAGCCGAGTCGTTGATACCAATCGGGGGTGATGTGTATCCCATTCCATCCGCACTCATGGGCCCCAATATTAACCACCACCTTTCGCAGGATGGCAATCAGGGTACGGGGCTCCACTATCAAGTCGAAACCTTTATCGGTGACACCCCCGCACAGTATTATACGATGGCGACGCAAGCCCTCTATTACTACGACTACTTCTTGACGCTCCCCGACGAGGTATTATCTGTCCTACACCTATCTCACGATCCGCTCACCGTCGTGTAGATCAAGTACGCCTGGACGGGGAAAAAGACGTGGAGTGAGTCTATACACCATCTTACATTATCCGTACTGACCGGGCCAGTCTTCTCCGTCTTCATTCTCGTGGGTCGATTCACTTTAACTCCGGTTCCTTTCTGACCCCTTCGCAGAATAGATATTCTCCGGCCCTCTATCAGACTTGGGTGTTCTTTGGTTCGCCTCTTCCTCGCTCCTGTTCCTCTGCGACTCACCCTTCGACATTTCGCAGTCGGCTTTCTACCCCAATTTACGCACCGAGTGAGTCTGCCGTTTCACAAATAGTAAACGTATCTGACCGTTCTAGACGTATGGACCCCTTCCCCTGACCGCCTTTGAGTTCTCATTCAGGACACAGGTGTGACAAGACTGCGTTCCTTCAAATCTTATCATTTTTCTTGTGTACCCTCCTTGCACAAGTCTCACTAATAATACGGTAAATCCTCTGTGGCGGGGACACGAACACAATAACTCATCCCTTCAACAGCTTGTATGCACTGACCTTCAGGAGGAAGCGGGTCGTCGCTTTCTTTTCCGCGATTACCCTGACACAGTTTCTCATGGGGATGTACATGGTAGGAATCACCGCCCAGAAGCCAGGTACGTGATCGAATGCGTGATTGCTCCCGGCGCCGACCCTCGGTTCCCCCAGCCCAGGAAATGCCGCCGATACCTCTTCAGGCCTATAACCTGTGCATATTCACAAGGTCTCCCCGTTTCGAATTGGTATACATGTCCCTATCCCTGTTCTTCGGTAATCAATCGCCCCCTCCGCCCGAATCCCTCGCTCAACTGAGTCCCGCTCTCAGACGCCATGATTTTTTCTGCTATCGTCTTCGTCAGCTTCAAAACTGGGTTGTCGTTGCATGATGGTCGGCCCACTATCTTGCGAGCGATCTTGGAAGACTCGACCGTGTATTTCTTGGTCATATTCTCTTCTCATCTGCTGTCTCTGATCATGCTGTTGGTTACGAGGGTAAGTTCTACCATTCCCGCGGCGATCTGAACAGTAGATGACCAGTTGGTTCAGCCCTCGCTTCAACTTCTCCCTGCCCTGTGAGTTGATCATCTGCGTGCACGATGCAATATGACCTGAAACGCCTTCGAACGACCCGCAGCGGGAACCTCGTGTAGGGTCGCATTTTCATTTCCTGCCTCCCACTCAGCGTGCTAACGGCCCTCTGCAACAGACTCTTGCCACTCATGATATCGAGGTTGATGCTGTCTCTCAAGAAGGCTTCAAGATCCAAGGGAAGGGGTTGGACGTCCGACGCCCTATCGAGAACGCATGTCAAGACCGGCACCCGGATCGAATTTGGCGACCCTCCCGAAGATAGTGGCGGCACAACATCTGACGAGGTGGCGCTTTCTGATCTCAGTAGTAGGCAGGCCGGGGGGAGGAGCGACGAGGGGACTCCGTGATAACCGCTGTCAAGGTGGGTTCGGATTTGGTTGGGGGACGTATTCCGTGAAATGGATGAGGGAACTGGTGCGGCTTCATTTTCAGTTATTCGCCTTGAATTTACTATACCCGTATATGTTCCGTGATCACATACTTTGTATCGTTGAGTCACATGAGGACCGAACAGGCACAGGATATTACAAGGCCGTTGGAATTGCGCAGCCCTCGTTCAAGGCTACATCTGGGCCACGAACCGTAAGATTATTGGGGGCTCTGGAATTCCAAGTATGTCGCGATCTCCGTTCGCCTTCGTCGAACGGGGACTCACCGAGAGGGTTAGAGAGTACTGGGCACGGCCACAACGCACGCGTGCACTCATTTGGTCGACAGAAATACCGAACGTGGAATGGGGGCGAAAAGAGAGTTCGGCGTCCCAGGGCCGGGCCGTCCGGCACCGGTGAGCCCCACCAATGAATCGGTGATAGTGTGTAGTGGCCGATCGGAAAGATCTCCCACTAGCCCGTACACGAGAAGTGTGGGTCCCGCAGTCAAAGCTCCCAGTCACGAGACTGAGTGGCAAAGACTGGAGCAGTCCGGCGGTTGAAACTGAACACGCCCACCGCTGCTGGCCCTATTGTTTGCGAGGCGCATCGAGCGATGAGTAGACCACCCAAACCTCAGGCCGCCCCCAATAAACACACAGGTAATCGCCCGCCAATGGGCAAACCAACCACCCGGAGCCCGCTACTCCGGCCGTGATCTTACTTGCTCAGGGAGGGTTTGCTACTGGCCACGATTGTGCTGTTAAGCTCACCCTTAGCAAGGAGCTTAAACAAACCCGCACAGGAAACCTTCATGCTCAGAACGACGTCGCACAGATAAACCAACTTGCAGGGGTGCTGAAAGTGCTGGACAGATTCCTCCTGCGATCTTACATGGCCCGGAGGCGTGCCGCTCACTCTGCAGACCTTGACCTTCACGTACGCCTGTGGCCGGTCGTGCGCAATCCCACTGGAATGTCTCACGGTTTGATCCTACGGGTACATTCAGTGTGGCCGTCGGCCTATCGCAACCAGAGGATGGGTCCGGACAACTTAGTTCCGTTGGCGGATACCAATTGGATCCAACTGTACAACACCGATATCACACCCCTTCGTGGTACCGCTCTCGCGGGTGTGCGAAAATTGGGTGGTTACCCTCCCACAACAGACCAACGACGCTGGACCTCCCAGAACCGCGTGTCGGGATGTTTTGTCCCTCTTTGTCGC
>Ga0307509_10003184_pt1 | contig 25391 bp, 24 predicted proteins | sample 10_EM_MG_FD_202245 | JGI IMG/M metagenome (GOLD analysis project Ga0307509, IMG submission 202245) | Populus trichocarpa ectomycorrhiza microbial communities from riparian zone in the Pacific Northwest, United States - 10_EM | ecosystem: Host-associated > Plants > Roots > Unclassified | place... | reverse complement strand
CGCTGTCGACCAGCGGCACGTCCTTCACGTGGTACTTGTCGTTGGCCACGAGCTGGATGTACGAGCCCTTGACCCATTCCTTGAACTTGAACGGGCCGGTGCCGATCGGCGTGGCGTTGGCCGGGTTGGTCAGGAAGTCGGTGTTCTCGTAAATGTGCTTCGGGATCATCGGCATGCTGCCGACCTCGAAGATGCCGATGAACGGGCCGAACGGGTACTTGAGCTTGAACTCGACCGTCAGCGGATCGATCGCCTTGATGCTTTCGATGGACGCGAGGTTGGCGCGCAGGCGCGCATGCGTCTTGCGCAGGAACACGTCGGCCGAGAACACCACGTCGGCCGAGGTGAAGGGCTTGCCGTCGTGCCACAGCACGCCGGGCTTGAGCTTGAAGGTGAAGACCGTGCCTTCCTTGTTGGAGGTCCACGAGGTCGCCAGCGCCGGCAGCGGGTTGATCTTCTCGTCGTAGCGCAGCAGGCCTTCGTAGATGTTGCCGGCGATCATCTGCGTCGGCCCGTTCTGCGTGATGCCCAACATCAGTCCCGGCGGTTCGGGCTGGACGACGGCGTTGATCACGCCCCCCTTCTTGCCCGCCGCCAGCAGGTGCAGCGGCACGCCCGCCAGCGTCAGGCCAGCGGCGGCGGAAGCACCCAGTTGAATGAGGTTGCGACGTTTCATGCGGACGACTCCTAGGTCTCAGGATGGGGTGGATGACGTGGGGAACGGAATAGAAATTCGCAGCGCTCAGTCGCGAAACGAGCTCGGCGGCACGGGCTCGAGGCGCTGCAGCATCGCGCGCCATTCGCGTGCGTTCGGGTCGGGCTCGCCGGGCTCGCGCGTGCTGTCGCCGCTCTCGTACTGGCGCGCGGTCTTCTCGCAGACCTCTGGCGACACGGGGTAGATGGCCTCGCCGCTGGACTGGATCGCCAGCTGCACGCGGCAGGCGCGGTCGAGGTTCAACATCAGGATGAAGGCCTCGGGGATGTTGTGGCCCAAGGTCAGCAGCCCGTGGTTGCGCAGAATCATCGCCTTGGCCGTAGGGCCTAGGTCGGCGACCAGGCGCACGCGCTCGTCGTCGTCGAGTGCGATGCCCTCGAAGTCGTGGTACACGACGCGGTTGTAGAACTCCAGCGCCCACTGGTTGCACGGCTGCAACCCGCAGGCCAGCGACGAGACACCGACACCGGCGATCGTGTGCGTGTGCAGCACGCAGGCTGCGTCGTGGCGCGCCGAGTGCACTGCACTGTGGATGGTGAAGCCGGCCGGGTTCACATCAAACGGCGTGTCGTCGAGGATGCGCCCTTCGAGGTCGATCTTGACCAGGCTGGACGCCGTGATGTCGCGGAACAGCATGCCGAACGGGTTGATCAGGAACTGGTCGTCGGTGCCCGGCACGCGCGCCGAGATGTGCGTGTAGATGCTGTCGTCCATGCCGTAGTAGGCGACGAGCCGGTAGGCGGCGGCCAGGTCTTCGCGGACCTGCCGCTCGGCGGCGGCGCGGTCGCCGGCCTTGGGATTGAGGGTGCGCACTTGCATGGGTGTTCCTTCAGAGCATGGCGACGGACGCGGCGCCGGACGATGTGCCGGCATTCAGCCACGCAAACTGTCGACAGTCAACGTTAGACACCCTACAGCAATATGTGGGCCAGAAATCCGATGGCGCCTTGCCCGGCCGTGGTGCGGCCGGCGTCGCCGCCGTCAGGCGCGGGACGGATCGCCCGCGAACGCGCTCTCGACCAGCGCCCTGACGAAGGCCTTGTCCAGCCCCGCGAGGCCAAACTGGAAGCGGTAGAAGATCGTCCCGTAGATCTGGTCGTACAGCGCCGCCGCCGGGCGCGTCGCCCGAATGCTGCCGTCGCGCTGGCCGCGCCGGATCACGCTCACGCCCAGCTGGCGGCGGATGCTCAGGTAGCGCTCGGCGAAGAGCGCCGAGCTCCCGGTCTCGGCCATGCACTCGGCCAGCACGGCGAGCTGCACCCGACCAAGGTCGCCCCGCAAGGCGGCGACATAGCGCAGCGCGTGCGCCTCGATCGCCGCGGCCGGCGGCTCTGTCGTCGAGAGCGGCAACACCACCGTCGTCTGCCGCAGAAAGGCGTCGATCAGCAGCGGCAGGCGCGCGTTCCACCATTTGTAGATCGTCATCTTGGACACGCCGGACTCGGCCGCGATGGCCTGCATCGTCGCGCCGCGCAAGCCCTCGGCCGCGCACAGGCGGTAGGCCGCGTCGAGCACCGCGGTCGACGCCACCTCGGACCGCGGCCGACCGCGCGGCCGGGGCACCCCCACAGACTCCTCCATCGCTCAGAACCTCCAGCCAGATTGACATTTAGTGTACGACACGTATAGTTATTCAGACTTCGCAACAACGCACGGACAAACCCGCATGGCCTCGCCCCACGGCATCCCCGAGATCGTCACGCCGCCGCCGGACCACCAGGTGTTCGAGGCGGGCCACGTCGTGCTGCAGTCGGGCCGGACCTTCCGCAACATGCGGCTGGCCTACAAGACCTTCGGCACGCTGAACGCCGACAAGTCCAACGTCATCCTCTACCCGACCTCGTACAGCGCGCAGCACCACGACACGCAGTTCATGGTCAGCGAAGCCGGTGCGCTCGACCCGTCGAAGTACTTCATCGTGATCCCCAACCTGTTCGGCAACGGCCTGTCGAGTTCACCGTCGAACACGCCGTGGCCGGACGTCGGCACGCGCTACCCCGACATCACGTATTTCGATGCGGTCCATGTGCAGCGGCGCATGCTGTCCGAGCTGTGGGGCATCGACAGGCTCGCGCTGGTCTACGGCTGGTCGATGGGCGCGATGCAGGCCTACCACTGGGCCGCGCTGTTCCCCGACGCGGTCGAGCGCATTGCGGTGGTCTGCGGCGCCGCGCGCTGTGCACCGCACAACCACGTGTTCATCGAAGGCGTCAAGGCCGCGCTGATGGCCGACCCCGGCTTTCGCGACGGCGTGTTCACCGAGCGGCCGATCCGCGGCTTTCGCGCGATGGGTCGCGTGTATGCGGGCTGGGCACTGTCGCAGACCTTCTACCGCGACGAGCTGTGGCGCGGCCTGGGTGCGTCGTCGCTGGAGGACTACCTGGTCACGACGTGGGAGACCACCTTCGCGCGCCGCGACCCGGCCGACCTGCTGGCCCAGTTCTGGACCTGGCAGCACGGCGACATCAGCGCCAACCCGCTCTACCAGGGCGACTTCGCGAAGGCACTGCGCAGCATCAGAGCGCGCACGCTGCTGATGCCGGGCGACCAGGACCTCTACTTCCAGGTCGAGGACAACCGCCTCGAGCTGCAGCACCTGCGCGACGCCGAGCTGAAGCCCATCCCGTCCGCCTGGGGTCACCGTGCCGGCAATCCGCTGAACCAACCGGACGACCGCGCGTTCATCGACACGCACGTCAAGGCGCTGCTGGCGCGCTGAACCAGAACGGCCGGATGGAAACGACCCGCGCGTTCCGACTCAAGGCCGATGAGCTGAAGGCCTTGTCCGCCAGGTCGGATGCCCTCGGGGCACGGCGCAGCCTGGGCCACGTCGCCGCCATCGTGCTCGGCGGTGCAGCGCTCTGGCTCGCGCTGGGCACCTGGTGGGCCGTGCCGTTGACGCTGCTGCAAGGCTACTTCGTCGCGTTCCTGTTCAACGCGGTGCACGAGGCCGCGCACCAGACACCGTTTCGCACCCGCGCGTTCAACCACCTGCTCGGGCACCTCGCCGGCTTCGCGATCCTGCTGCCCTACGAGTACTACCGCGCCTACCATTGGGACCACCACCGCCACACCCAGGACCCCGACCGCGACCCCGAACTCTCGACGCCGCTGCCCACCTCGGCCTGGCGCCTCGCGTGGTACTGGACCGGTTTGCCGATCTGGCAGGGCCGCTTGCAGAAGCTGATGGTCCACGGGCTGCTCGGCCGGGCGACCGAACGCTGGGTCGCGGCCACGAAGCAATCACTGATCGTGCGCGAGGCACGCTGCTACCTGGTCGGCTATGCCGTGGTCATCGCAGCGTCGGTGGCGGCGCAGTCGCTGGCCGCGCTGTGGCTGTGGATCGTCCCGCTGATGGCCGGCCAGCTGTTCCTGCGGCCCTACCTGCTTGCCGAGCACACTGGCTGCGCGAACACGCCGGACATGCTCGAAAACACGCGCACCACCTACACGAACGCCTTCGTTCGCTTCTTCGCCTGGAACATGCCGTTCCATGTCGAGCACCACGCCTACCCGGCCGTGCCGTTTCACGCCTTGCCGCGCCTCAACGCGGTGCTCGCACTGCACCTTCGCCACGCGGAGCGGGGATATCCCGCGTCGACCCGGGCGTTTGTACGCCACCTGTTGAGCAAACCGGCCCGCCCCGACCTGCATTGACACGCCCCGGGCACGTCAACCTCGGTTACGAATCGTCGCAACCGCCGCCCCGAGGGTGGACGCCGGACATGTTTCCGCGGCCCAAAAGCCGTGACAATTGCGGCGAAAGACAGAGGAGAACGATGATGCGAACGATGGCCGATTGGATCTGGCGTGGCGCCCTGCTGGCCGCGCTCGTGTGGGTCGGCGCCGAACTGCATGGCTTGCGCCTGAACCTCGAAGCGCCGCCGGCCATCGACGAGACCGTCGCGTCGTCGGGCGGCGATGTCGATCAGGACAATCTCGATACCATCCGCGACGACGTCGCCGACATCAAGCAGAAGGTCAACGCCATCATGGTCGTGATGGCGCGCTCGGCGAAATAGGCCGCGCTCTCAAGCAAATGTGGCTTCGCCACTTTGCTTGACCCCTGGGGGTGGGAATGTCGAAGACATTCCCTGGAGGGACTCAGTAACCCACCGCCTGGCCGTCGCGGCGCGAATCGCTCGCCGCCACATAGCCGTCGTTCAGGTCGTCGGACAGCTTCCAGATGAACTGGCCGCTGCCGTAGTCCATGTAGGCATCGGCCGTGGCCTCGAAGCGGTGGCCGAGCGCAGTCAGGTCGGACACCAGCGACGGCGCCATCGTCGACTCGAAATCGACGTTCAACCCGGTGGCCACCTTCCAGCGCGGCGCATCGCACGCGGCCTGCGGTTGCTGCCGGTGCACCAGGATGCGCACCAGCGTCTGCAGATGGCCTTGCGGCTGCATGTTGCCGCCCATCACGCCGAAGCTCATCTGCGGTTGGCCGTCGCGCGTCAGGAAGCCGGGGATGATGGTGTGGAATGGCCGCTTGCCGCCGGCCACGATGTTCGGGTGCTTCTCGTCGAGCGTGAACCCATGGCCGCGGTTCTGCAGGCTGACGCCGGTGCCCGGCACGACGACGCCGCTGCCGAAGCCCATGTAGTTGGACTGGATCAGGCTGATCATCATGCCGCTCTCGTCGGCCGCGCTCAGGTAGATCGTGCCGCCGCTGGGCGGCGTGCCGTGCCGGTAGTCGGTCGCGCGGTTCGTCGTGATCAGCTTCGCGCGCTCGGCGAGGTAGCCGTCGCTGAGCAGGTCGGCGGCCGTCACCTGCGTCATCGCCCGCGCGTCGGCAACCCAGCGGTAGGTGTCGGCGAACGCGAGCTTCATCGCCTCGATCTGCAGGTGCTGAGACTCGGCGCTATCGACGGGGAGGCGGCCGAGGTCCAGCTTCTCGAGCATGCCCAGCGCCATCAGCGCGGCGATGCCCTGCCCGTTCGGCGGGATCTCGTGCACGGTGTGGCCGGCGAAGTTCTTCTGGATGGGCGTGACCCACTCGGGCCGGTAGTTCGCCATGTCGGCGAGCTGCATGCTGCCGCCGTTCGCGCTCGAATGGGCGACCAGCTTCGCGGCGATCTCGCCGCGGTAGAAGGCCTCGCCCTTGGTCAGTGCGATCTGACGCAGCGTGGCACCGGCCTCCTTGAACACGAAACGCTCGCCCGGCTCGGGCGCGCGGCCGCGCGGCATGAAGGCCTCGGCGAAGCCCGGCAGGTTTTGCAGCAGTGGCACCTGGCGGCCCCACTTGTCGGACACGATGCGGCCGACGCCGTGGCCGCGCTCGGCGAGCTCGATCGCCGGCTCGAGCAGGTCGGCGAACGGCAACTTGCCGAAGCGTTCCGACAGCGCGACCCAGCCCGCAACCGCGCCCGGCGTCGTGACGCTGTCCCACCCGCGCACCGGCATCGCGCCGGCGTGCTTGCGGCGAAAGTACTCGGAGTTCCAGGCCGCCGGAGCCACGCCGGACGAGTTCAGGCCGTGCAAGGCCTTGCCGTCCCACAGGATCGCGAAGTTGTCGCTGCCCAGTCCGTTGGACACCGGCTCGACGATGGTCAACGCGGCGGCGGCGGCGATCGCCGCATCGACCACGTTGCCGCCCTTCAGCAGCATGCGCAACCCCGCTTGGGATGCAAGTGCCTGCGAGGTCGCGACAACGTTGCGCGCCATCAACGGGCTGCGGATCGTCGGGTAGGGGTTGTGCCAGTCGAAGTTCATGGTGGTCATGATCGGTGGGAAGAAGAAATCAGCGCTGGCGCGGGTCGAGCGCGTCGCGCAAGCCGTCGCCGAGCAGGTTGAACGACAGCACCAGCAGGAAGATGGCCAGCCCCGGCCAGATCGCCATCCACGGTGCATTGTCAATGAAGTTCTTGGCGGTGTTGAGCATGCTGCCCCAGCTCGGCGCCGGTGGCTGCTGACCCAGGCCGAGGAAGGACAGGCTGGCCTCGGCGATCACCGCGGCCGCGATCGCGAGCGTGGCCTGCACGATCAGCGGCGCGGCGACGTTGGGCAGCACATGACGCAGCGCGATGCGCCACGGCGGGTTGCCGACCGCGCGCGCGGCCTCGATGTAGTCCTCGACCTTGATGTTCAGCACCTGGGCGCGCGTCAACCGCACGAAGATGGGCGTGGCCGAAACGCCGATCGCGATCATCGCGTTGGTCAGGCTGGGCCCGAGAAAGGCCGCGAGTGCGATCGCGAGGATCAGGAACGGGCACGCGAGGAACGCGTCGGTGACGCGCGAGATCACGCTGTCGACCCAGCCGCCGAGAAAGCCCGCCGCCAGGCCGATGGGCACGCCCAGCAGCAGCGAGATCGACACCGACACCACGCCCGCGAGCAGCGACGCGCGCGTGCCCCAGACCACGCGCGCGAACACGTCGCGGCCGATCTCGTCGGTGCCGAACCAGTGTTCGACGCTGGGCGCCTTGCGGATCGCGCCCCAGCTGGTCGCGATCGGGTCCTGCGGCGCGAACCACGGCGCGAACAGCGCGAGCGCGACGAACATCAGCACGACCGCAAGGCCGATGAGCGCGCCGCGGCGGCGCTTGAGGCGCCGCCACGCGCGCTTCCACGGGCCGGCCTCGGAGGCGAGCGGCGTCACCACCACGGAGGGAAGAACCGCCGCCATCGCGTCAGCGCCTCAAGCGCGGGTTCACCGCGAACTGCGCCAGGTCGGCCAGCAGGTTCAGCAGCATGTAGGCGCTCGCCGTGACCAGCACCACGCCCTGCACCACCGCGTAGTCACGGTTGAAGACCGCGTCGACGATCAGCTTGCCGAAACCCGGGATGGTGAACACCTGCTCGGTCAACACCGCCCCCGACAGCAGCGTGCCCAATTCGAGCGCACCCAGCGTGATGATGGGCGTCAGCGCATTACGCAGCGCATGCTTGAGCACCACGGTGCGCTCGTTCAGGCCCTTGGCGCGCGCGGTGCGCACGTAGTCGCTTGAAAGCACCTGCAGCATCGCGCTGCGCGTGTGGCGCATCAGCACCGCGGCGATCGCGTTGCCGAGCACGAAGGCCGGCATGATCATCGCGGCGAGGTTGGCGCGCAGGTCTTCGAACGGGCTCACATAGCCCGAGGCCGGCAGCCAGCCGAGCTGCACCGAGAACAGCAGGATCATCAGGATGCCGAGCCAGAAGTTCGGCGTCGACAAGCCCCACAGCGCGAACACGTTCGCGGCGTAGTCCCACGCAGAACCGCGACCGATCGCCGAAACGATGCCGGCCGGGATGCCGATCACCAGCGCGATCGCGAACGCGAGCAGCGCGAGCTCCAGCGTCACCGGCAGCTTCTGCAGGATCAAGTCAAGCACCGGCTGCTGGTTGCGGATCGACTCGCCGAAATCGCCACGCAGCACGCCACCGGCCCAGTAGGCATAGCGCAGCGGCAGCGGCTCGTCCAGGTGCAGCTTGGTGCGCAGGTAGGCGACGACGGTCGGGTCCTGTTCCTCGCCGGCGAGGATCTTCGCCGGGTCGCCGGGCAACAGCTGCTGCAGGCCGAAGATCAGCATCGACACCAGCAGCAGCGTGGGTGCCAGCGTGGCGATGCGCTTGACGAGGTACTCGAACACGTCGACGAATCCGTGGGCTCAGGGCGCCATCTTCAGGCCGGCGACGCGCAACAACCCATCGGGCACGTTGCGCACGCCGCCCAGCTTGGCGTTGTAGGCCCACAGCCAGTTGCGGTGGTAGAGGTAGATCAGCGGGCGCTCCTTCATCACGCGCGCGGTGATCTGTTCGAACACCTTCTTGCGCTCCGCCGGGTCGCGCAGCTCGCGCGACTGGCTCAACAGCTTGTCGGTCTCGGGGTCGCAGTAGCCAGCGTAGTTCAGCGGCTGCTTGCAACCGTGGAAGCTGAACAGGTTGCCGTCCGGGTCGGCACGGCCGCTCCAGGCCAGGATGTAGGCCTCGAAGTCGCCCTTGTCGGCCATGTTCAGCGAGGTCGCGAACTCGGCCGCCTGGATCTTCACGTCGAAGCCGGCCTCGCGCGACATCGCCTGCACGACCAGCGCGAGGCGTTGCGCCTCGGACGTGGTCGGCGTCACCAGCGTGAAGCTGGGGTTGGGCACGCCGGCTTCCTTCAGCAAGGCCTTTGCGCGGGCGATGTCGCGCTTCGGGACCGGTACGTTCTTGGCGTAGAACGCGTTGCGCGGCGAGACCCACTGATTGCCGATGGTCGCCTCGTTGTCCATCACCACCTGCGCCAGGCCTTGCCGGTCGAGCGACAGCTCGAAGGCTTCGCGCACGCGCGCGTCGCGGCCCAGCGGGTTCTTCTTCGCCTGCTCGCTCTTGCCGATGTTGATCGTGATGCCCTGGTAGCCGATCTCGGTGATGCGCGAGACCTTGAGCTTCTTGTCGGCCTCGATCTTCGCCATGTCGCTGGACGCGACGCGCTCGGCGAAGTCCAACTGACCCGACTTCAGGTTGGCGAGGCGCACCGTCGCGTCGGGGATGGGCGTGTAGACGATCTTGTCGAAGTGGATCGCGTCCTTGTTCCAGTAGGCCGGGAAGCGCTCGAGCACGATGCGGTCCTGCGCGATGCGCTCGACAAATTTGAACGGGCCCGAGCACACCGGCTTGGCGCCGAACTTGTCGCCCTCGGCCTGCGCTGCCTTCGGCGACACCATCATGCCGGCGCGGTCGGCGAGTTGCGCGAGCAGCGGCGAGAACGGCGCCGACAGGTTCAGCCGCACTGTGCCCGGGTCGATCACATCGACGCTGGTCACCGGCGCGAGTTCGCCGCGGCGGTTCGAGCCCGGCAGCGTCTTGTGGCGCTCGATGTTGAACTTGACGGCGGCCGCGTCGAACTTCTCGCCGTCGTGGAAGGTCACGCCGGGGCGCAGCTTCAGTGTCAGCGCCTTGCTGTCGGCCGACCACTCGTAGGCGGTCGCGAGCTGCGGCTGGATCGCGAGCTTCTCGTCGATGTCGAAGAGCTTGTCGCACAAGCCGGCGAACACGACGCGGCCGACGAAGCTGCGCGCGAGCGACGGGTCCAGCACGTCCGGGTCTTCGGCCAGGCCGACGCGCAGCGTCTGCGCGGACAGCGTCAGCGGGGCCGCCAGCGCGAGCAACAGCGCCGGCAAGAACGATCGCGATGAAAGAGTCATGGGCTAAGCTCCAAGGAACGGGGATGGATCAGCGGCTCAGGCCGCCGCGGTGACAGGTGGTGTGACGAAGGCCGACTGCAGCCGCTCCAGCCGCTGTCGCGCCGGCGTCGGCGCCGTCGCGGCGGGCAGCGTGGCCGGCGCCGGAATCTCGCGCCAGAAATGGCAAGCAACCGCGTGGCCGCGTTCGTCTTCAAGCAGCGGCGCGCGCTGCGAACACAGGTCACGCGCGTGCACGCACCGCGTGTGGAAGTGGCAACCGCTCGGCGGGTTCATCGGGCTGGGCACGTCGCCGGCCAGCAGCACGCGCTCGCGCTGCGCATCCGGCTCGGGCAGCGGGATCGCCGACAGCAAGGCCTGCGTGTACGGGTGCCGCGGCGCGGCGAACAGCGCGTCCTTGGGGCCGATCTCGACGATGCGGCCGAGGTACATCACCGCGATGCGCGTCGCGATGTGCTTGACGACCGCGAGGTCGTGGGCGATGAAGAGGTAGGCCAGACCGAAGCGGCGCTGCAGGTCTTGCAGCAGGTTCACGACCTGGGCCTGCACCGAGACATCGAGTGCCGACACCGCCTCGTCGCAGACGATCAGCTTCGGTTCGACCGCGAGCGCGCGGGCGATGCCGATGCGCTGCCGCTGGCCGCCCGAGAACTCGTGCGGGTAGCGCCGCGCGTGCTCGGGCGCAAGGCCGACGGTCTGCAGCAACTCGGCCACGCGCTCGCGGTGGCGGCCGGTGTGCAGGCCGTGCAGCATCAGCGGCTCGGTCAGGGTCTGGCCCACCGTCATGCGCGGGTTCAACGACGCGTACGGGTCCTGGAAGATGATCTGCATCGCGCGCCGCTGGGCGCGCAGCGCGGCGGCATCGAGCCTGCCGAGTTCGCGGCCGTCGAAGTGCACGCGACCCGCGCTCGGCTCGATCAGGCGCAGCACCAGCCGCCCCAGCGTCGACTTGCCGCAGCCCGACTCGCCGACCACCCCCAGCGTCTCGCCGGCCGCGATCTGCAGGTCGACGCCGTCGACCGCGCGCACCGCGCCGCTGACGCGACCGAACACGCCACGCCGGACCGGAAAGTGCTTGACCAGGCCATCGACCTGTAAGAGTGACGCGCCGGTCATGCCGCCACCGCCTCGAGCCAACCCGCCATCAGCACCTGCGGGTCGAGCGGCGCCTTCCAGCAGGCCGATTCGTGCCGCGGCCCGACCTCGCGCAACGTCGGCGCGTCGGCGCGGCAGTGCGCGTCGGCGAACGGGCAGCGGTCCGCAAACCCACACCCGTTGCCGCGCCGCAGCGGGTTCGGCACCTGACCTTCGATCGCCGCGAGCCGCGTGCGCTGCACGTCCAGCCGCGGCACCGAACCCAGCAGGCCTATCGTGTACGGGTGCTGCGGCGCCTCGAACAGCGCCTGCACCGGCGCGCGTTCGACGACGCGGCCGGCGTACATCACGACCACTTCGTCGGCCACTTCGGCGACGACGCCGAGGTCGTGCGTGATCAGGATGACCGCGGTGCCGGTCTCGGTCTGCAGCGTGCGCATCAGCTCGAGGATTTGCGCCTGGATGGTCACGTCCAGCGCCGTGGTCGGCTCGTCGGCGATCAGCAGGCGTGGCTCGCAGGCCAGCGCCATCGCGATCATCGCGCGCTGGCGCATGCCGCCCGAGAGCTTGTGCGGGTGCTCGTGGAAGCGCTGCTCGGGCGCCGGGATGCGCACCTTGCGCAGCATCGCGATCGCGCGCTCGGTGGCCTCGGTGCGGCTGATCTTGCGGTGCCGCAGCAGCCCTTCGACGATCTGCTCGCCGATCGTGAACACCGGGTTCAGCGACGACATCGGCTCCTGGAAGATCATGGCGATGCCGTTGCCGCGCAGGTCTTGCAGCTGCTGCGCCGGCGCGCCGACGAGTTCACGGCCCTCGAAGCGGATCGAGCCGCCCGCGATGCGCCCTGGCGGCATCGGCACCAGGCCCATGATGGACAGCGCGGTCACACTCTTGCCGCAACCCGATTCGCCGACGATCGCGAGCGTGCGCCCGGCCTCGACCGAGAAGCTCACACCGTCGACCGCCGCGAACTCGCCGTCGTCGGTCTGGAACAGCGTGCGCAGTTCGCGCACCTCGAGCACAGCGTCGGTCATCGCGCGCGCTCGTGCGGGGCGGCGTGAAAGCGTGCGATGCGCGCCTCGATCTCGGCCCGGTCGGTCAAGCCCACGCCGTCGTGGCGGCCGGCCAGGCAGGCGATGAAGGGCTGGTAGCGCTCCTGGCTCTTGGCGTACAGGCGCTGCAGTTCGACGAGAGGTTGGTCGTGGTCGTCGACGCGCAGGTCGAGCTGCGGATAGTCCTCGTCGGCGTGGATGCGCAGCGCCGCGGCCTGCTTGCCGCGCTTGTCGCCGCCGGCCGCTTCGCCCGCGGCCATCGCGGCGAGCAAGCGCTCGGCCAGCGGCAAGCCGTCGGTGTCACGGTAGGCCTGCGCCGTCGCCGCGAGCACCTGCGGGCCGGCCAGCATGTTGCCGGCGACGCTGAAGTCATCGAACACCTGGTGGCCGCACCAGTCGATGCAGCCCGCGCCGGTGTGGGCAACGGGTTGGCCTGTGGCCGGCAGCACATGCAACTGACGTTGCGCGCGCCCGGCATCGGCGGCGGTCAAGGCCGCGACGACCTCGGCCGGCGAACGCCCCGCGCTCAGCAGATCGAGCCCGGCCGGCCCGTACAGCGGGTTCATCAGCGCCTGCGTCGCGAGCGCGCCGACGCCGCGCCGCGTGTGCACGCACAGCGCCCCGACCGCGAAGAAGCGGCTCGCGATCGCGACGCCGAAGGTGCCCCGCGCATCGCGCGCCAGGATGGACCAGGTCATCGCCTCACCTCGTTCCGCCGCACCGCATTCGATTCACCTCGGTTGATTCCACTGCAACTGATGCCGCAAGCCGTGCGCCACGGTCAGAACGTCGGCGGTGTGTTGACCCAGATCACCCGCGTCACCTCGGTGCCGGGGTTGCGGTAGGTGTGGGCCAGGTTGGACGGGAACGCGAACGAGTCGCCCGGCCCGAGCTCGTGCAGCTTGTCGTCAATACTCAACTCGAGCCGGCCCTCGAGCACATAGCCGACCTCGTCGCCCTCGTGCCGCATCGCCCCCATGCTGCCGCCGCCCGGCGCGACGATGTGGATGTTGCCTTGCAGCAGATGGCCCTTGCCGTTCGGCACCAGCCGCTCCAGCATCACGCCCGCGGAATCCTTGTCGCCACCGGCCGAGATGCGCGGCCGGCCACCCGCGCGGGCGATGTGCTCGACACCGGTCCAGTTGGGTTCGAACAGCGCGCCGATGTTGGTCTCGAGCTCGGTGACCAGGCTGTGCAGCACGGTCAGCGGCGGCAGCAGCTTGTCGTTCTCGTACTTCGAGATCAGGCTGATCGACACGCCGACGCGCTGCGCCAGGTCCTTGATCAGCAGGCCCTTGACCAGCCGCGCATGGCGCAGCCGCGCTCCGATGGCCATGGGCGCGGACGGGGACGCCGCCGGCGTCACCTTGCGCTTGTGCAGCGTGGTCGGCTTGACGCGGGACGCCTTGCTAGCGGTTTTCTTCATTGGAAAGTCGTTTGATCTGCAATCAAGTTTCGCACAACAGCAGTGCTCGCCGCACCAGCTTGTATCCCACGGCGTGCACTTGCGGGCGCGCATGCCGACCACCACGCAACTTTCCGGCCTGCGCTCGGCCGCGAGCATTGGCACGTTGCGTGCAAACGCTCGGGCGATGTTCACGTTGGAGGTCTCTCGATGATCCCGGTCACCACGCATTGGAAGCACTGGCTGCTCGCCGCGCCGCTGACGCTCGCGCTCAGCGCCGCGCCGCACGCTGAAACCGTCGCGCGCTACGGCATCTCGATGGCCGACATCCCGCTCACCACCGGCCAGCCCGACCGCGGCGCCGGCGCCTACCAGTTCACCGGTCACACCCTCTACGACCCGCTGATCGCGTGGGAAGCCAACATCGGCACCCGACCCGGCAAGCTCGTCCCCGGCCTCGCGACCGAGTGGAAGGTCGACGCGAAGGACAACAAGGTCTGGCGCTTCACGCTGCGCCGCGGCGTGAAGTTCCACGACGGCTCCGACTTCAAGGCCGACGCCGTGGTCTGGAACCTCGACAAGGTGTTGAATGACAAGTCGCCGCAGTTCGACGCGAAGCAGAGCGCGCAGGTGCGCCCGCGCATCCCGTCCATCGCGTCGTTCAAGAAGATCGACGACTACACGGTCGAGATCACGACCAAGAGCGTGGACGCGCTGTTCCCGTATCAGTTGCCGTGGTTCCTGATCGGCAGCCCGGCGCAGTGGGACAAGCTCGGCCACGACTGGGCCAAGGTCGCGACGCAACCCTCGGGCACGGGCCCGTTCAAGCTCGACAAGCTGGTGCCGCGCGAGCGCGCCGACCTGGTGAAGAACGCGGCCTACTGGGACAAGACGCGCATCGCCAAGACCGACCGCATCGTGCTGATCCCCATCCCCGACGCGGTGACGCGCGCCAACGCGCTGCTCAACGGCCAGGTCGACATCATCGAGACGCCGCCGCCCGACGTGATGCCGCAGCTCGTCGCGCAAAAGTTCAAGATCGTGCAGAACGTGACGCCGCACGTGTGGCCGTATCACTTCAGCACGCAACCGGGCTCGCCGTGGACCGACCTCCGCGTGCGCAAGGCCGTGAACCTCGCGGTCGACCGCGACGCCATCGTCAAGCTGCTCGGCGGCCAGGCCGTCGTGGCCAAGGGCCAGCTCGACAAGTCCAGCCCGTGGTTCGGCAAGCCCGCCTTCGACCTGAAGTACGACCTGCCCGCGGCGCGCGCGCTGATGGCGCAGGCCGGCTTCACCAAGGCCAACCCGCTGAAGGCCAAGATCATCATCGCGCAGGGCGGCACCGGGCAGATGCTGTCGCTGCCGATGAACGAGTTCATCCAGCAAAGCCTGGCCGAGATCGACATCCAGGTCGAATTCGAAGTCGTCGAGCTCGAGAACCTCTACCTGCACTGGCGCAGCGGCGCGAAGTCGGAGATGAACGCCGGCAAGGGCATCACCGCGATCAACCTGGGCTACGTGACGGCCGACCCGTTCTACGCGCTGACGCGCTTCGCGGCCGCGAAGTACATCGCGCCCAACGGCGTGAACTGGGGCGGCTACGACAACCCCAAGGTCAACGACGCGATCGACAAGATCGGCGCGACCTTCGACACCAAGGAGCAGGACAAGCTGTTGACCTTCGTGCACGAGCAGATGGTCAACGACGCGCTGATGTTGTGGGTGGTGCACGACACCAACCCGCACGCGATGTCGCCCAAGGTCAAGCAGTTCGTGCAGGCGCAGCACTGGTTCCAGGACCTGACGACGATCGGCATGTAGGGCAGTGCTGGCCTATCTCTTCAAGCGCCTGCTCTACACGCTGCCGATCGCGCTGGGCGTGACGCTGGTGTCGTTCACGCTGGTCTACCTCGCGCCCGGCGACCCGCTGAACGCGATTGCACCGGCCGACGCGCCAGCCGACGTGATCGAGACGCTGAAGGCGACCTACGGCCTGGATCGGCCGATGCCGGTGCGCTACGCGCTGTGGCTCACCCGCGCGCTGCACGGCGACTTGGGCGCATCGATCGCGACGGGCCGCTCGGTCGCGTCCGAGGTGCTGAGCGCGGCCGGCAACACACTGCTGCTGGCCGCGGTGGCCGCGGTCGCCGGTGTCGGCATCGGTTGCGTGCTGGGCGCGCTCGCCGGCTACCACGCGGGTGGCTGGGTCGACCGCATCGCGAGCGCGGTCTCGGTCGTCGGCGTCAGCGTGCCGCACTACTGGCTGGGCCTGGTGCTGACCATCGTGTTCTCGGTCAAGCTCGGCTGGCTGCCGGCGATGGGCGCCGGCCCCGGCGGCTCGGGCGAGTGGTTGTGGGACGCCGACCATCTGAGCTGTCTTATCTTGCCGGCCGCAACGCTCAGCGTGATCCCGATGGGCATCATCACCCGCACCGTGCGCGCGCTCGTCGCCGACACGGTGAACCAGGAGTTCGTCGTCGCGCTGCGCGCGCGCGGGCTGAGCAGCGCGGCGGTGTTCCGCCACGTGGCGAAGAACGCGGCACCGACCGTGCTCGCGGTCGCCGGGCTGCAGGTGGGCTACCTGATGGGCGGCTCCATCCTGGTCGAGACGGTGTTCGCGTGGCCGGGCACGGGCTTTCTGCTGAACACGGCGATCTTCCAGCGCGACATCCCGCTGCTGCAGGGGATCATCCTGGTGCTGTGTCTGTTCTTCGTCGCACTGAACCTGCTGGTCGACCTGGCGCAGCCGCTGCTCGACCCGCGCATCCGCCGCGCCTGACGCGATGCCCACCGCCGTCGTCGCCCTCGTCCTCGCCTCGCCCGCCGCCGCGCCGCGGCGCGGCTATTGGCACGGTGTCGCGCGCCAGCTCGCGCGCAACCCGGTCGCGGTGGTCAGCGCGTCGCTGCTGCTGCTGATCGTGCTCGCCGCGCTGTTCGCGCCGTGGCTCGCGCCGGCCGATCCCTACAAGGCCAGCATGATCCGCCGCCTGCTGCCGATCGGCAGCGTGGGCCACCTGCTCGGCAGCGACGAGCTGGGCCGCGACATGCTGACGCGGCTGATGTACGGCGGGCGCCTCTCGCTGCTGATGGGCGTGTTGCCGGTGCTGTTCGCGTTCGTGATCGGCACATCGATCGGCGTGATCGCCGGCTACGTGGGGGGCTGGGTCAACATGGCCATCATGCGCACGTTCGACGTGTTCTACGCCTTCCCGTCGGTGCTGCTCGCGGTCGCGATCGCCGGCGCACTCGGGCCGGGCATGAGCAACAGCCTGATCGCGCTGACGCTGGTGTTCGTGCCGCAGGTCGTGCGCGTGGCCGAGAGCGTGACCACGCAGGTGCGCCAGCTCGACTATGTCGACGCGGCGCGGCTCAGCGGCGCCGGCCCGCTCTCGATCATCCGCGTGCACGTGCTGGGCAACGTGCTCGGGCCGGTGTTCGTCTACGCGACCGGTCTGGTCAGCGTCAGCCTGATCCTCGCGTCGGGCCTGTCCTTTCTGGGCCTGGGCGTGAAGCCGCCCGAGGCCGAATGGGGGCTGATGCTGAACACGCTGCGCTCGGCGATCTACATCAACCCGACACTGGCGGCGTTGCCGGGCGCGATGATCTTCGTCACGTCGATGGCCTTCAACCTGCTGGCCGATGGCGTGCGCTCGGCGATGGACATCCGGCTATGAACGAGTCGACGCCCATCGCGCTGCCGTCCCTCGTCGACCGCGGCGGCCCGGCCCAACCGCTGCTGATCATCGACCGGCTGCGCAAGCATTTCGCGGTGCGCGGCAGCAAGGCCGTGGTGCGCGCGGTCGACGGCGTGAGCTTCACGGTGGCCAAGGGCGAGACGCTGGGCATCGTCGGCGAATCGGGCTGCGGCAAGTCGACCACCGCGCGGCTGATCGCGCGGCTGATGCCGGCAGACGCCGGCGAGATGGTGTTCGACGGCGACGGTGTCGGCCAGTTCGGCGGCATGGCGCTGAAGGACTACCGGCGCAACCTGCAGATGGTGTTCCAGGACTCGCTCGCGTCGCTGAACCCGCGCCTGACCGCGCTCGATGCGATCGCCTACGGCCCGCAGGTGCACGGCCTGGGCAAGGCCGCGGCGCTCAGCCGCGCGGCCGAGCTGCTCGTGCGCGTCGGGCTGGCACCGAATCAGTTCGGGTCGCGCTACCCGCACGAGCTGTCGGGCGGCCAGCGCCAGCGCGTCAACATCGCGCGCGCGCTGGCCTTCGAGCCGCGCCTGCTGATCCTCGACGAGGCGGTGGCCGCGCTCGACAAGTCGGTGCAGGCCCAGGTGCTGAACCTGCTGCAGGCGTTGAAGGCCGAGCGCGGCCTGACTTACCTGTTCATCTCGCACGACCTGCACGTGGTGCACTACCTCGCCGACCGCGTGCTCGTGATGTACCTCGGCCTGGTCGTCGAGGTCGGGCCGGTCGAGCGCCTGTATGCGCAGCCGCGCCACCCGTACACGCGCGCGCTGCTGTCGGCCGTGCCTTCGATGGACCCGGCGCGCCGGACCGAGCGCTCACCGCTCAGCGGCGACCCGCCGAACCTGATCAACCCGCCCAGCGGCTGCCGCTTCCGCGACCGCTGCGCGCATGCGCACGCGGCCTGCGCCGCGGCCGCGCCGGTGTTGCGTGAGACCGCGCCCGGCCACTGGGCCGCGTGCCATCTCGACGACCCGAGTTCGGGTCACCCGGAAGCACCGGCACGCGCCGCGATGGCGTTCACCGCATGACGACGCCGCTGCTCTCGGTGCGGGGCTTGAGCGTGCAGTTCGTTGGCGAGCGCACGGCCCAGGCCTTGACCGACCTCAGCTTCGAACTCGGCAGCGGCGAGGTGCTGGCGCTGCTCGGCGAATCGGGCTGCGGCAAGAGCGTCACGCTGCGCGCGCTGCTGCGGTTGCATGCGCCGAACCGCACCCGCATCAGCGGGCATATCCACGTCGATGGCCGCGACGTGATGGCCCTCGAGGGCCGCGAGTTGCAGCACTACCGCGGCGGCATTGTCGCTATGGTGTTCCAGGAGCCCGGGCTGGCCTTCGACCCGGTCTACACCGTCGGCGAACAGATCGTGCAGGCGCTGCGCGCACACGAAGGCGTGGACCGCGCAACGGCCCGCCAGCGCGCCCTGCAGATGCTGGAGCGCGTGCAGATCCCGCAGGCGCGGCGCCGGCTCGACGCCTACGCGCACGAGCTGTCCGGCGGCATGCGCCAGCGCGCGATGATCGCGTTGGCGCTCGCTTGCAAGCCGAAGCTGCTGCTGGCCGACGAGCCGACCACCGCGCTCGACGCGACGGTGCAGATCCAGATCCTGCTGCTGCTGCGCGAGCTGCAGCGCGAGACCGGCATGTCGGTGATCTTCGTGACCCACGACATCGGCGCGGCCATCGAGGTCGCCGACCGCATCGCGGTGATGTATGCCGGGCGCATCGTCGAAGAGAACAGCACCGCCGGCCTGGTCGCCGCGCCGCGTCACCCGTACAGCGCCGGGCTGCTCGCGTCGACGGTCAGCGCGGCGCACCGCGGCCAGGTGTTGCCGACGATACGCGGCGCGCCGCCCGACCTGTCGGCGCTGCCGCCGGGTTGCGCCTTCGCCGCGCGCTGCGATGCCTCGGATCCGCACTGCGTCGCCACGCAGCCGGCACTGCGCCGCGACGGCGCGGCTGCACTCGCGTGTTGGCATCCGCTGCACGCCACAGGCACGCCGGACGCGGAGGCCCCCGCGTAAGATCCCCGTCGACAAAACCGACAAGAGGGAAACCGCCATGCCGATCCAGCGCCTGATCGTGGCCACGCTGCTCGCCAGCCTGTGGATGTTCGCTGGCTGCGCCACCGAACCGCCCAGCCTGTACCAGCGCCTCGGCGGCCGCGCCGCGATCGAGGCGATGGTGAACGACTCGATCGTCAACATCTCGGCCGACACCCGCATCAACCAGCGCTTCCACGACCTCGATGCGGCGAAGCTGGGCAAGAACCTCGTCGACCTGGTCTGCGAGCGCACCGGCGGGCCATGCGTCTACACCGGCAAGGACATGTCGGCCGCGCACGAAGGCATGTACATCAGCGACGCCGAGTTCGATGCGCTGGTCGAAGACATGGTGAAGTCCATGGACAAGTTCAAGATGCCGGCACGCGAGAAGGCCGAGGTGCTGGCCTTGCTCGGCAAGACCAAGAACGCGATCGTCGGACACTGACATGCACAACGCACTGTCCCGTCGCCACTTGCTCGCCGGCCTGGGCACATTCGCGCTGCTCGGCGCCGCCGGCTGCGCGACGCGCCTGTCGGCTGCCACGGTCGCGGCCCTCGCACCCACCGGCCGGCTGCGCGCCTGCATCAACCTCGGCAACCCCATCCTGGCGAACCGCGACGCGGCCACCGGCCAGGTCAGTGGGGTGTCGGTCGACCTGGCCCAGGCGCTCGCCAGGCAGCTGAACCTGGGCCTGGAGCTGACCGTCGTCGACGCCGCGGGCAAGTCGGTCGAGACCGTGAAGTCCGGCCGTGCCGACGTCGGCTTCTTCGCGATCGACCCCGGGCGCAGCGACGGCATCGTGTTCACCGCACCCTATGTGCTGATCGAGGGCGCCTACCTGGTTCGTCAGGGCTCGGCGCTGACCGACAACGCGCAGGTCGACCGCGCCGGCACGCGCGTGATGGTCGGCCAGAGCAGCGTCTACGACCTCTACCTGACGCGCGCGCTGAAGGCCGCGCAGATCCTGCGTGCGCCGACCTCGCCGACCGTGGTCGACACCTTTCTCGCGCAGAACGCCGATGTCGCCGCCGGTGTGAAGCAGCAGCTCGAAGCCGATGCCGCGCGGCTCGGCGGGCTGCGCCTGCTGCCCGGCCGCTTCATGGTCATCGAGCAGGCGATGGGGCTGCCGGCCGACCGCGGCGACGCGGCCACGGCGCTGCTGCGCGACTTCGTCGAATCGGCCAAGGCCAGCGGCTTCGTCGCAGACGCCCTGCAACGCCACGGCATCCGCGGTGCGAGCGTGGCCGCGGCGAGCGCGCAGCGCACGCCGTAGTCCTGCGTCAGGGTTGACGCGCCTCCAGCGCGGCGTGCACCAGCGTGCCGAGTTCCTCCAGCGTGTGCTCTTTCTGCATCACGGCCCGCACGCCCAGCGCGGCTGCGCGCACGCGCAATTCGTCCGAAACATAGCCCGAGCTGATCGCCACGGGCAAGCTCGGGCGGATGCTGGCGAGCGCGCGGGCGACGTCCAGCCCCGAGCAGTTCGGCATGTTGAAGTCCGTCACGACGAGGTCGACGCCCTCGGGGTCGCGCGCCACCAGTGCAATCGCCTCCTGTGCATCCAGCGTGCAGGTCGCGCGGTAACCCAGGCGCTGCAGCAGACCGTGCACCATCACCGCCATCACCTCGTCGTCGTCGACATAGAGCACGTGCTGGCCGTGGCCGCGCACCGGCGAGGCCGCAACCGACTCCGCCGGCGGGGGTTGGCTGGCGGGGTCCACCAGCGGCAGGTAGAGGTTGAAGGTGCTCCCCTGCCCGACCGCGCTTTCGACCACGATGCCGCCGCCGTGCGCCTCGACGATGCCGTGCGCCACGGCCAGGCCCAGGCCCGTGCCCTGGCCGATCCCCTTGGTCGTGAAGAAGGGTTCGAAGATGCGTTGGCGGGTGTCGTCGTCCATGCCGCAGCCGTCGTCGCGCACCCACAGACGGACGCAGGCCTGCGGCGCCAGGCCCGCAGGCCAGGGCGCCGACCCGTCTTGGGGCGGGCCGGCCTCCTCGACACCGACTTCGATCTGACCGGCGGCGCCGCGCAAGGCCTGCCAGGCGTTCGTGCCGAGGTTCATCAGAACCTGCTGCAGCTGCGTCGGGTTGCCCATCACCGCCAGGGGTCGGTCGGGGAGCACGGTGTGCAACTGCACCACGGGCTCCACGGTCGAGCGCAGCATGGACACCGTCTCCTCCACCAGCGGCTGAAGCGCCACGCTGAAGAATTCGTTGGGCTGCTGGTGGCTGAAGGTCAGGATCTGCTGCACCAGGCTGCGGGCACGCCGACCGGCCTTGTTGATCTGCCCGAGATAGGTCTGCGCCGGATGGCCGTCGCCGACGGCCTCGAGCGCAAACGCCGCGTTGCCGAGAATGGCGGCCATGATGTTGTTGAAGTCGTGTGCGATGCCGCCGGCCAGGGTGCCGATGGCTTCGAGCTTGTGTGCCTCGCGCAGCTGCGATTCGAGAACCCGCTGCGTCATCTCGGCGCGCTTGCGTTCGGTGACATCGGTGTAGGTGCGCAGGACGCCGCCGCCTTCGATCGGCACGCTCTGAATCTCGATCACCCGGCCGTTCGGACGCTTGCGGTCATAGCGCTGCGGCTCGCCGAGTATCCCGCCCTCGCGGACGAACTGCCGCACGTCCTCCGGCGTGTGCTCGAACTCGCCGGTAGACCACTGGTGTTCGAGCACCTGGGCGAAGGTCGGCTTCGAGGCCATGAGTTCAGGCGGCAACTCCAGCAGCTCGATGGCCTTGCGGTTGCACACCTCGACCACGCGATCGGCGTTCACCATCATCACGCCCTGCTCCATGCGCTCGAGCGTGATTTCGAGAATGCGCGACTTCTCGGCCAGCAGCACCTGGCTTTCGCGCGCGCGCCGCTCGGCGACGATCAGCTCGCGCTGCTGGCGCTTGAGCACCGAGATGTCGACGATGGCGAAGAAGCCCACGCCGTCGCGACGCCGCTGCTCGATGACGCGCACCCAGCGCTGGCCGGGCAGCGGCAGCTCGAACGGCGCTCCCGCGTAGCGCAGGTTCTCGCTCAGCGTCGACAGGCCGGCGTCGACCAGAGACCGGTCCGCCTCGCCATGGCCCTGCCAGGCGCCGCGGTAGACGTCCTCGAACCGGGTGTCGGCCGCGGCGGCCTTGTTCGCCAGCGCGAACATGCGCACGAAGTGTTCGTTGACCCAGGTGATGATGTTGTCGGCGTTGGTGAGCATGACGCCGTCGCCGACGTGCTCGAACAGCTGCGTGTTGTCGGTCACCTGCGCGCCCCGTGGCAGCACGGTGGCTTCCTCGGTGTCGCTCAGACGCGGCAGGGCGCCCCGGCTCCAGACGCGGACGCGCCCGACGCCGGGCAGCGGCAGCGACGACACCCGAAGCCAGCTGTCGCGATGCCGGAAGGTGTACGGACGGTGCTGCCCGTGGTGGCGGGCGATGCCTTCCTCGATGTAGCGGTCGATGGAGCCCATCTCTTGCGGATCGAGCCGGCCTTCGTAGAAGCGTCGCAGGTTCGCCCGGTAGGGTTCGCCGGCGTGAACGTGGCCGGCATGCTCGGGAAAGAAGCGCAGAAAGGCGCGGTTCCACACCAGCGTGCGGTCGTCCTGGTCAAACGCGCACATCGCGACGTCCAGACCATCGAGCGTCGCGGCGATCGTCTGCAGGAGGACATGCGCATCGGCCACGGCCGAATTGTGTGCTCAGAACGAGTGGGTTTTGACGCCACCCGCCGCGACCGGCCCCAGGGCAAACCCACCCGGCCCCGGCCTCTCGGCCGGCGCGGTGGGGGGACGGCCGAGTCGGTGGTACAACCGGGTCCGGCATTCGGACTCGTCCGTCTGCCCCAGTCCCCACCAACACGAGATTCACATGAGCGCTGACAAAGACCGCGGTATCCGCAGACAGAAACAAAAGCGGGCGAAGGACAAGAAGAAGCTGGCCAAGCAGCAACCCCCGTCACCCGGCACCGCGAGCAGCGCGGCCGCCAAGCCGGCCAAGAAGGCCGCGGCTTAAAGCCGCGCCTGCGTGCCCCGACGGTTCGGGGCACGCTGCGAACGACTACTCCTCGCGGCCGCCGGTCAGGCCCAACACGGCCAGCAGCGACTGGAACACGTTGTAGATGCTCAGGTACACGCCGAGCGTGGCGGTGATGTAGTTGGTCTCCAGCCCGTCCTGCACCCGCTTCAGGTCGTACAGGATGAAGGCCGAGAAGATGCCGATCGCGATCACCGACAAGGTGATCATCAACGCGCTCGACTGGATGAAGAAGTTCGCCAGGCCCGCGACCAGCAGCATCACGGCGCCGATGAACAGCCACTTGCCCATTGCCGACAGGTCGCGCTTGATCACCGACGACAACGTGGCCATGCCGAGGAAGATCGCGCCCGTGCCCGCGAACGCCGTCATCACCAGGCCGGCCCCGTTGGCCAGGCCCAGCACCTGACCGACCAGCCTGGACAGCATCAGGCCCATGAAGAAGGTGAACGCCAGCAGCACCGGCACGCCCGCCGACGAGTTCTTCGTCTTCTCGATCGCGAACATGAAGCCGAAGGCGCCGGCCAGGAACACGACGACGCTGATGCCGGGCGACATCGCGCGGGCGATGCCGGTGGACACGCCGATCCAGGCGCCGAGCACGGTGGGCACCATCGACAGCGCGAGCAGCCAGTAGGTGTTGCGCAGCACGCGGTTGCGCTGCTCGACGGACGCGACCGCGCCGAAGCCGGTCGACGCGTCCAGGGTTTGAAGGTGTTGGTTCATCAGAGTCCTCCGGTGACGATGAGCTTGAAGATAGTCGCCAAGACACTTCGCGTAAATTCGTATTTCGTGAGCAATGTCTTCGCAAAAAACGCATCATCGGCTGCTCTGCGCAGCATGATGCATCGGGCTCGTCCATGAACTTCAAGCACCTCCACTACTTCTGGGCCACCGCCCGCGCCGGCGGCGTCATGCGCGCCGGCGAGCAGCTCAACATCACGCCGCAGACCCTGTCGGGCCAGATCAAGCTGCTGGAAGAACGACTCGGCTGCGCGCTGTTCCGCAAGAGCGGACGCCGTCTCGAGCTGACCGAGGAAGGCCGCACCGCACTGGGCTACGCCGACCAGATCTTCGGCCTGGGCGCCGAGATGGAGGCCGCGATCGGCCAGGCCCGCTCCGGCGGCCAGGCGCTGGACTGCCGGGTCGGCATCGCTGACTCGGTGCCCAAGGCCATCGCCTATCGGCTGCTCGAGCCGGCGCTCGACGTGCCGCAGCAGGTGCGCCTGATCTGCCACGAGGGCAAGTTCCCCGACCTGCTGGGGCAACTCGCGATCCAGCGCCTCGACCTGGTGATCGCCGACGAGCCGATGCACCGGCAGATGAGCGTGAAGGCCTTCAACCACGCGCTCGGCACCACCGCGATGAGCTTTTTCTGCACGCCGGCGCTGCGCAAGACGCTGAAGGGTAAATTCCCGCACAACCTCGACGGCGCGCCGATGCTGGTGCAAGGCGGCACCTCGGCGATGCGGCGGCGCATGGAGCTGTGGCTGGCCGAGCGGCGCCTGCACACCCGCACCGTCGGCGAGTTCGACGATGCGGCGCTGATGAAGGCCTTCGGCCGCGAGGGCCGTGGCGTGTTCATGTCGCCCACGGTGCTGGAGCAGGAGACCTGCGACCAGTACGGCGTCACGGTGCTCGGCCGCACCGATGACCTCGTTGAAGAATTCTTCGCGGTCTCGATCGAGCGGCGCATCACCCACCCGTGCGTCGCGGCCATCACGCAGGCCGCGCGAAGCACGCTGTTCGGAAGCTAGCGGGGTCTGGTCGAGCGGCACCCGCCTGTCGTCTAATCGGGTGTCACACCCACCGGAGTTGCGATGGCCGACGACGCCCCCAGCGAGCTCTTGTCTCGCCGCCACCAGATGTTCCCCGTGCTCACCGACGCCGAGATGGCGCGGATGCACCGCTTCGGCACGCTGCAGACGCACCCGGCCGGCACCCGATTGATCACCGCCGGTGAACCCAGCGCCGGCATGTTCGTCGTGCTCGACGGCGTGGTGGCCGTGAGCCAGCGCGACGGCCTGGGACACGTCACGCCCATCGTGCAGCACGGCCGTGGCCACTTCATGGGCGAGGTCGGCACGCTGTCGGGCAAGCCCGCGCTGGTCGACGGCACGGCGCAGGAGCGCGTCGACGTGCTGCTGCTGAACCCCGGCCAGCTGCGTGCGCTGATCATCGCCGAGGCCGACCTCGGCGAGCGCCTGGTGCGGGCGTTGATCCTGCGGCGCGTGGCCCTCATCGAGGCGGGCGCGAGCGGGCC
>Ga0307509_10003183_pt1 | contig 25399 bp, 29 predicted proteins | sample 10_EM_MG_FD_202245 | JGI IMG/M metagenome (GOLD analysis project Ga0307509, IMG submission 202245) | Populus trichocarpa ectomycorrhiza microbial communities from riparian zone in the Pacific Northwest, United States - 10_EM | ecosystem: Host-associated > Plants > Roots > Unclassified | place... | reverse complement strand
CTGTCGTACTCAAGAAGATAGAGAGTACATATCCGAAAGTAGAATTTCAACAGTGCGCAGCTTAGAAATCGAGGAAGTAGAGGGAAGAAAACTACCTCTGTACGGCGGATAAAACTAAGTCCAACAAAAGTCTTGATATTCGCTTAAGTTGCCACCTCCTATTTTGCGCCACATGCCGATCCCTAAGCCTTAGCGCGATTTCCAGTTTAACCAAATAATGCGGTACTTGTACTAGCCGTTTTTTCAAGTCTCCGACCGGACGACGTGGAAGGTCCGATCGGATCGAGTGCGCCACTCCCTTCCTTCTGCTCCTCCTTGCTAACGACGAAGGGTACCTGGGAGGTCAGAATGAGCAAGGGAAAGACCGAAGAGGTAAAAACACGGCCAATAAGTTTCTCTGGTCTAGAGGAAAATACACAAGAATCCTCTTCTCAGCTCTCGACATTATCTAGAGATGAGCTATATTGGGGTACCGGCCTAACACGGTTTCCATTTGCTTCCCTAAAGAGCCCCCCGCTTCTTCTCGCTTCCCACATTCTTCCTCTCTTTCAATTCCTTCTCCTTCTTCCGCCAAGAATTCTGAATATACCTTCTCTCTCTTTTCCTACAATACCATTCGTTACAGATTCACTGGCTATTAATAGTTTTCACGAGTGAGATACCATGATCCCCATGAAGGAACGACTCGCGAAAATGAAACCTCAGAAAAAAAAGGAAAGAAAAAAACCCTTGATAATTTAGAAACCGTCTCTGCTTAACCGCAGTGCAAGAAAGCAGAAAAGGACTAAGGCTCACAACAAAATGCTCAAGAAAGCATGGTATCTGGAAGGCAAGAGCTATAGCGAATAAAAGAATCAGACTAGACATAAGAGTGATGTCTTAGCATTTTGGCGAGCCGTCCACCGCGAAAGGTAGAAAATCGTTACGGCCTCATTGTCCCTAAGATGACAAAGTAGACCATTCCCGAATCCGCCCAGGCAGCCCCGAGGCCAACCCCCTCCGCTCTCTGCTAATTTTGAAGCTTCCTCAGAGTGCTAATCTGGACGCATGGCGTTCACCAGTCTACAGATATCCCCCAAACATGAGACCCAGTGAATTTCCTGACGGGATTTAGCATGGCATTCTAAAAGAAAAAGGAATGAAAAAATTCTCCATCTCTCTTGATAACGACCCCGCCAAACCCTACCTTATGAAAGGCATCCTAGAACTGCAAACCCCCAAAGATTCCCCAGTGACAGTCGGAGACGAGATGGGACATTAAATGCACCTCCACCCCCTCCCTCCTATCGCCCTCTCTACCAACAACTCACAACCCACACTGGACACCAACGACTAGCTCCGCACCTTGAGATTCCAAGGGGAGTCAAATACACTTTCCCCCATCTGTATCTAGTCTTAGTGTAGGAATACATACCCTATGCATTCCTCCTACGATATTAAGCAACATAGCACGGATATCTACAAGATTCACATTTTAATAGAATCTAGAGTAGCCGTTTCTGGAGTCTCTCATAGCTACTTTAGCAAACGGAACACAGAATTGGTGCTAGTTGAATGGAATGTCGTATTTCGTAAATTTATCCTAGCTATTCCTGGCTTCCGACAAGACAGGGTGTTGCGTAGCAGTCACGAACTCGACTACGTGTACACGTGCGAACAACCTCATTTGGCCAGCATAGCGTATACTCAGAAAACAACTCCTCCTACTTAAACCTTCCCCCCCCCTTCCCCATCTCTCTTCCTCTCCTCCTCATATATCCACATTATTTCATTCTCATTACAAAAAATGTTTTTAATTTCCACCCAAACCATTTCTGCCCCAGAACCAGCTCTCTGGTGGCTGGTATATTATTTCTTCCTTTCGTTGGTATTGTCCACGCGCGCATTGGGACTTTTGGGGTCAGCAATGGTGTCGATACCCGGCGATGTGGAAGAGATGCTTCGCGAGTTGTTTTTGCTGTCTCGTGGCTGGATTGGTCTGTTCAGCTTATCCGTTCTCGTTCAATTCTGTGAACGTCACCTCATCCAATATCTTCTGACGTCATCTTCGATAGGTCTCGATAAAGAAGCAATGTTTTTCGATGGCCTGTCAGAGCCTATCAATACCGTAGCCGTCAGCACCTCTGGGTCTGCGATTCCACTAGACGAGTTTTTGAACGTCTATTCACCAGCAGCATCCTGGGACGATGAGGATTTCGACACACTCTCTACATCCTCCTCCGTCCCTTCTACTCTCCCTTCGCTCTCTGTCGGGGCACTAAGCCCTTATACTCCCCCTTCATCGCTCTCTGTCGGGGCACTAAGCACATATGGGGAGCCCACCATGGGGTACGGCTGGGGCGACGAGCCTTTGACGTTTGAGGAGTACCAAGACGATGGACCTTTCGATGGCTATGTGTCTGACGAAGCGTCCACTTATGGTGACATTCCGAGAGATCTCTATTTCAACGGCGCTGCTGCCGCCCGTTGGAATTCGGATGCTCCCCACCCCCCCTTAGCCGTCTTGGTCAATTTGGACACCTCGCACATTGGGTCGAATGCGGAGTCGAATCCCTCTGACGCCTCTTCGGAATACGAGTTGGTCTCTCGGGTTCTTTATTTTGACCGGCACGAGGCTGTTCCCGGCATAGTTTGAAGGAGAGTTTTTTTTGGGCCGCCTGGTAGGAGTCCTGTGTTTTTGAGAGATAGGTTTAAGAGGGGGGCAATGAGGGTAAGATCAGAGAGTATCAAATGTTCCATTATAGGGTGTTCTTGAGGCTGTACCAGGGCATGCCTCGTGAGGAATCCGGCGCATCGGCGGGGTGGATCAAGGAATGGGTAGGAGCAATCATGATGGGTGTTAGGGATGTATGATGGTGGTTGTGAGGCAGAGGCTAACTGAAGTGATATAAGAGGTTGCCTAATCCCACAGTATAAAATTTGGTAACTGATGTATCGGACATGACCTAGTGTTAATGGCTCGGAGGTAATTTAGCCTTCTAGTCATGAGGAATAGCTGGCCTTGAGACAAGGGACTGATACCCTGTATTTTATTCTAGGGTTTCGTGAGCTTTTGAGGAAATCGTCCGCATTTTATTTTGTGATGTTAGGCAAACATGTAGTTTCTCTATGTACCCCAGCTTGGATTGACACCTTAACGCGGTGCAGAGGTTTCTCACTAGGATCAATCTACTTGATGAGTTAGACGGGGAGTGTTTGCGGGTGCAAAAGAATTGTAGATGGTGTATATATCTTTCTATGACAGGAAAGCTTACCTCTATTCCCGGATATTGGCTCTTGGCGTAACGCTGTGTGATACTGCCGGGAGCGTACTGTACGATGATTAAGCGAAAAGCGCCAAGGATCAAAACCCCTCTCCCCGTTTTTAACAATCTGGAACAAAAGTGTGCTTATCAGATGGAGTGACTCTAGCGGCTTTTGCTGGGTTTGAGGGGGGAGATAGGTTGAGGGGTCAATGGGTGAGATATAATTCTAGAAGGCCTTCAGAGCCGGCCTAACGCACGTGTGTATGGGACAGTGTCAGGCTCTTGCCACTGAATTGAAAGATGCAACGAACCTGAATGGGTGACATGAGCTCTGCCATGCCCGAACAGTCGAGCTAGGCTCCACGAATTTCAATATTGGCTACTCGTAATTTTCTGACGTTTGCGAACACAACTGCTATTGCATACGGGCAGAGAATCGGTTAGGGCCTCAGGATTTTGGTGTTATGCAATAGCAGTCGTGTTTGCAAACGTCAGAAAATTACGAGTACATCCCTTCAATGTCGACATCGGCGAGCTGCTGTCAATGGCTTATTACCGTGGATAAGGAGGCATCAACTAGGTGATCGACCTACTTTACCCACCCTAAGTATCTTTCCTCTTGTCCCGGTACATTCAGTAAACCACATTCGGCAATGGCGGAAACCTGCTTGACATATTTGAATTCCCGACAGGCGAAAGCCATTTTGACTTCCCCTTCTCCTTATACAGAAGCTCATTCTTTCTAGAATATTGTTCCGTATACTGGGGAGTTCATGCGAGACGGGAGGGCTCTGACTGCGGGAGATTACTTGCGCTGGTGCCGTTAACCGAGGATTAAGGCCAGAAATCGACTGAAATACCTTTTAGGGCCAACTAAGCATTCCACTGATGGGCGTTGTTATCTCTCTCCATTCAGTGGACTACCCAGCGCATCGTTCTTCGGAATTGTGAAGTTGGTAGTAACTCGTTTAATAGAGATGGGGTGTTCTGATACGAAAGAAGGAGATGCTTTGGGCTACTCACCACATTTATCGGCTGCTCGGACTAGGCATGAAGAGGAGGTGAAAGAGCTACTCGGGTGGGAAGAGGTCGACCCAGAAAATTGCTAATACAATTTTGGGGGAGGGACAGGGGAGCCCGCAGTGGGAGAGGGGCAGCTATGGGAGCCGAAAGAACGAGCCGGCTCGATGGGGTAGATGGTGGTGGCGTGGCCACAATGGTGATGTGCGGTACTGTACTCGAGTAGTCGGGATTTAAAAAAATGTGAGAGAGAAAAAAACCATAGGTAGTTGGCAATAATAACAATAACTTTCTTACCGAATTTTTCATGTTGACTGTAAATTTTCAAAAAAAATTTGACCCTCACTGATCTTTTAACTATTCGGGTTATATACAATCTTCCAATTCCAGCGCAGCCAGCAGGGCTCCATCCATTATTCATTCCCATACCAGCCTTCATATTTCAAGCGCACAGTCACTCCTTGTCCTGCTTTAAATTTAACTATCTCACGCTAGCAACCATTCCTGCAATACTGGTCATTTCACATTTCCAACCAACAAAGGGAACCACATTTCGGGCAACGGTTATGCCGAGGCTTAAGGACCCCCAACTCACTTTCTAGACGGGTAGTAGGGCCATCCACAAAGAAATTATAACGTAACCTCCTGCATACCAAGTGCGGTCACACCGGTAGAGGCTACACGATGGATGGAGCAGCTCAACTTTACAATGTCGGCCAAAATTCTGGTCGGCGCTTCTTAAACCTACAAAAGAGATTTTACCACTATATCACACTCTGTTTGGCATCACGATGCAATCCTCCAGCTTCAGGCCGGGCAATGCTAATGGCGATTGCGGGGGTGGCGGAGGTGGCGGAGGTGGAGATGGCAGGGGTGGCATCCCTATTGTGCTGTCCGGATCTGCAGCAAGCATCACAGGCCAAGTTGATATTTACACGAGCAAAATGAGAGAGGAGCCCGACAGGCAGTGGGGAAAGTGACCAGTGTTCCCAACCATCCAGTCCGTCCGTCTTTGGGTGAGGACGGGACGGACTACGGCCCATACTCCGTCTTTTTGGGGTGCTAGGACGGACTACTCCCGGGAAATCGAGGACCGGACGGACTATAGGGGACTATAGTCCTAGCGTTTGGACCTCCTGTACTAGCCAAATTGACATCATACACCTCCGAACGGATTCTTTTCACTTCATGAGACATCACTCGTGCCGTCCTCAGCCATCCCCTCCCGTCCCCCGCCTTCCCCCGCCGTCCCCCCCCCCCTGCCCTGAGCTAACATGTCTCACCCTGTGGGGCCCGCCGTCCCGCCCTTAGGGCTCCGCAGGAGAGTTTGCTGGAATCAATTGGAATTTTACCTTTCAAACTAGGTGATTGAGCTTTCTACAGGAGAGCTTCTGCGGCTGCTGCCCCTACTTGTTAAATGCCTGTGGTGCGCTTGAGGAAACTTCAAACAGGAAATCTCACAGTTGCCCAGCAACCTAAATAACTCTTTCGTTACTCCTCTGCATATTTTGCCACTGCAGAACTGAAGAAGTAGTTATCATTCACTTTCAAACGGCCCTTCGCTCCTGCTACTGTCTAAAAAAACCTCTGAGGAAATTTACACTACTCTATCACCCCCACCCGACCAGAAAGTTGAATCACTAGCCGGAAAGTGGCCTCAGAAATAGACTACTAGCAAAGGTGTCGAGCGCCGGCATTTTATATCTCGATGTGTTGGCCTTCTGGAGCGTGTAAACCAGAGGGAACAACAAAATGGTCTTGAGGGGTTGGCCTACACTGTTCGGGGTGTATTTAGGGGGACTGTTTCCGAAGTGAGCAGTCTAGACAGGGTTAGGAAAGGTTGCGTTAATAAGGCAGGCCGGGCTTGTGGAGGCAATATTTATTTAATTGTGCTCGATGTCCGGTAGTGAGGGAATCGAAATCTGCCGCTGTTGGTAGTAATTTGAGAGATGAGGTGAAGGAAGGAGACAGGAAGGAAGAGGAAGGAAGAGGAAGGAAGAGGAAGGAAGAGGAAGGAAGAGGAAGGTACTCTGGTACGCTCTAACGATATCTTGCTTTCTGGTGGAGGTTACTCGTCGCTATGGCGAAGGTGGGGAAGAGTAAATGTCGGGAATGGACCAACAAATTGAGTCGCTCCGTGACGAGATTGCTGGTTTGCCGGGAAAGGGTGGTTTATTGGGATTCCTGGCAAAGGCTTTGGGTCGTTTGCGATGGGAAGACAGTGTTGCCTTACCATTTATGAGCATTCTCCTTCTCATATAGAAAACTATGCTACCCGCTTTTGGCGAACCTGATACACACTTAGGAAAGTTAAGACATACGCACGTGGGTTGGCAGGTTTGGACATAGAGGTTGGCAAGGGACTAACCACAGCATCAAGCTTGGATTATAGTGCGCTTAGGCAAGGAATTATGGCTAAATACCTGGCATACGGCCCTTCCAAACCTCTCCTCCCTATTGAATTCGCTACAAACTCGTTTCGACCATCTTCTATCATTAGTACTGCGACTGGGCAAATAGGCGGAAACGGAGAAGTGTTGTTAGGGGTAAAGGATGGAGGTGAGAATTTAGAATATATTTTGAATGAGGTCAATCAGACTGCTACTCCAGCCCCGTCGCCTCTACCGTCTTCCGGGTGTTGGAGGGAAAGGAGGGATGAAACTGAATTATCAAACAAACTTAATTTTCCCTTCTTATATCCCTCTTCCTCCTCCTCTAACTTAGATAAGAAGCTTATACGAAAGTGTTGGTGCAAGGAGGATGATGACACTTCAAGAGCAGAAGGCGGTGGTATGGTCCTGATCAGTATCAAGGTGGCTGGGGATTTATTTTCTGGGAGGGCAAGATCTACACTGGCGATGAAGCATTTGTGGGATGAGTAGGAAGCATTTCCAAAATTCTGAAAGGGACGGGATGTTGACGAGCAGCTCTTGAAGGGCTGGAAGGAGATTGAAGGAAGGGGCTGGCGGTAGGAGGGGAGGTGGTTGGAGTCAATTTTTATGTTCGTCTAATCTCTAAACCCTGGTCTAAATTTTATTTCCTAGGATCTATTGCTAAATATTTTGCCGCAGGGGGCTGCCCGACTCCCATATCACCCCACGCTACGGTTACATCCCCCACTTCTCCCCTACTATGGAATGAACGATTTCCCTACCGACAGCTAGTTTGCTCAGGACCTCCGTTTCTGCTATACATGAAACTAACGCCCCAGAAAAAGCCTACCAGACCGCCATAGCAACACTGGTTAACCAATTCGGCCTAACTGCAACAAACGTGCACCTTCAAAATATGATCAACACCCTCTGCAGGACTTCTTTCGCCCTAACACTTCTGCCGGCCATCGGTCTCGCCGCTGTGATAGTGGCGGGATACACCTGCGAAACTACACAGGGAAAATAACGCGCAAGCCTGAGGATGCGGTGTCCAGCGGCATTGGTGGATTACCCCTTTGAATGTGAGGGGGTGAAAGAATGCTGTTAGAAGTGCCAATGAGTGGGGTAGCATGGCAGCAGTGACGGTATATTGGTGGGAAAGTTGGTGAGAGGAACAGCTGGGAGGGCGGTTGTTTCAGAGGGGGTTAGGCTTGTAACTATGATAGTCCTATGAAGACGCTGATGGATGGGCACGGGAGACTGGCTACTGGTCATAACATTGTTTGAGATGTCCCACGACGGGATTAGATGGGGCGGGTAAGGCTAATGAGCTGGGTAGAATTTACATTGTATGGGTTAGGCACAGATGACATAGCCCAACTACCGGTCACTTCCTTCAATCTGACTTTTTTCTCCTTCAAGATCTCTTCACCAACATTCCATCCCCTTTGCAATTTCAGAAATATCCCCACTCATCCCATAGATGCCTCATCACAAATATAGATCTCACACTCTCCGAAAATATACCCCCCGCCCCCTCCATGCTTTCCAGAATCGCGCCACCACCTTCCGCTTTAGAAGAGGTGGCTCCTTCCTCCTCCCACAATAGCTTCTCGTAAAAGTTCTGGGACATACCGAATTCCATTCCTCTATCAAGCTCCATCATTGTATTAATTTCCCTTTTGCTATCACACAAAACCTTTCCATGTCAAGGACAACGTACCCCTTGAGGTCCATTCCAGGGGGACAATCCCCAGCATAGAATTCATCGAAAGTGATTGAGGGGTTTCCATTAGAACCGTGATTGGCCGGGAAGATTTCCTACAGATGAAATTGACACATTAGTAATGAAATCAGTAGTATCAGGGATATAAGGGAGCTTTGCATAAGGGTTAACAGAGAGTAATTATGCGTCGGCCATTCTAGTTGGCACAGCCCTGTGGGACAAACGTTAAATCTGCTTCCTTCATTGACCTTCTTTATTGGCAGATGGAGTTATCGTATTCTTGTAAACCTGATTAGCTAGATTTCGGCATTTTAACATGGCGCAATTGGCAACAAACCGGGTGAAGCACTTATCCCAACTGTGCGAACCTAAACTTCCGGAATGATTCCGTCCGCCAACCAGTATTCTTAACCGTCTCAAGTGCCCCACATGGCCCTAGTGGCATTGTAGTTCCAAGCTTCCCGGGCAGGGTGGGCAAGGACGCCGGGCACGGCCTCCTTCTTTCGTATGATATGATAAAGAGGGCTGGCTTAGGGGTTGACAGCCGGGCCCTGCAGTCTTAGCCCAAATGGGCTCTTCAGCCGTCATCTGTGGAGGGGGCCGTCATCTGCAGGGCACCAGTAAGTATTTCACAGTAAGACATCAATTGGGCCCTGCCGCCCGTCCCGGACCAAGGCTCGGAGGACTACGGGAGGGTCGTCCATCTTTTGCTGAGTCCGAGAACCTGGCGTCCGTCCCATCTTAAGCCAAAGACGAAAGGACAAGACGCTTGGGAACACTGTCCATAGGTGGCGTGATGTGGCTAGGCAATGAAGATGTGCTCGTGAAGGCTGTGGAAAATGAAGCGACATCGTTTAGATTGTATCTCTAAAGTGGGTGATAAGACCACAAACCGCATCTCGAGCCCCGGCAGTTGAGAGGGGATTAGTAGGCTCTCTGAAAGTTTGTTCAAGTTGACGGGTGTAGACTGCGTTTTTTTTCTTCCTTTTCGACATAAGGAAGACTCGTGTGTTGAGTACCGCTTTGTAATATAGCAGTAATAACAGAAATTGTTGTTCCTCGAATGTACCGGTTGGGAATTTCCTCATCTGCATCTCTGAAAGGGGTAATAGGGCCTGGTGGAAAGGTCATAATTATTATTGTTATTTTCCAAAAAAGAAAGAAAGAAAGAAAGAAAAGGTCTAGTTTATAGGCCGGGAAGGATAAGAGTTTCTGGCGTTGGCAAAGGTTAGGAGAGACTGCTTTGGAAAAGGCGTTTCAGGGTCCCGTTGTGGAAGGGGTGGGTATGCGGACAGTCCGGGGTCTGTGAGCATGAGTGATCACTTGTGCAAATACCCCAAAACTCAGGATTCAATACGGTATGACTTAGTGGATTATCCGTAATATGCGTTTACACTTTTAATTGGAAGGGGTGTTTTCCCCCCCTTCAACCTTTGATATGGCCAACAGTACCTTTAGTCAAGGTTTAAAACATTATTTCCATTTTTCCAGTAAGCTGATAATAAAGAAGAATCTCCGTCTACCCCAACCCCTCCCCCCCCCCCCAATCCGTAAAGGCTCCCTCACAAAGCAAACAGAGCCATTAGCCATGCCCCAAAGGCAAGCCCGCCCGGCCTAATCCCACTCGCCGAATTTGGGGTCCCTTTAGCGGTGGTACTAGAAGCCTTGGCCACAGTGGTAGTTGCTGTGCCCGAACTGGTGGTAGTGGAAATAGTAACAGTGGCATCGGTAGATTCCGCAGTACCAGTGGTCGAGGCCCCGGGAGGGAGAGCGGAGCCACAAATACCCTTTGCGTAAGCGGTTGCTTCTATATGTTTTTTTGATCCCGTTAGCACAGGCCTTCATGTAAAATTCCGAGGTTAGGAAAGGGGGGGGAGTAACGTTTCAACTCTTCACCATTGCAGCTCTTCCCAATGCACACGCTGATCTTATTGGTGAAGTTTTGGTCGCTGCACATACAAGGGTAGTCGTCGGATTGGCATCCGGTCATGGAAGCGAAGGCGTTTATCGCGCAAACAGCCTATTTCGAAGGGTGTTAGTGAGTATAAGAATCCACAAAGGTGGGAGGTTCGGAGGGAGTTCCTACAGCACAGCGGGGGAGTCCTGAAAGATCTGATCCGGTTGGGAGGGCGCTAGTTTGTGGGTCTGAGGAGACAAGGGTGGAGATCAAGGAGATGATGAAGATGGAAGAGAAATACATTTTGGGTGATGTGAATTTCGGGGTAAAGTAGGTGCTTGATGGCAATGATGATAAAAAGTGATGTTCTTTTGCGAGTGGTAAGGAAGAGGGAAGAGTGCTTAGAGTCCTTAGTTGATGTGTGCGTGTGAAGCTTTAGGTATTTGTAGGATAAACCCTTTGTCCTATAGTATTTTTGTTTGCACGAAAAGGGGCTTGGGCTCTTGTGTGAAGGGAGGTATAGAAATTCTATGACAGTACGATAGGAGATCTTTGCCCTCTGATGTCAGAACTGCTTTCAATGGAGCCGAATTAATTAGCGAACTCCTGTCCCAATGCCCCGGGTACGACGATTATTCTATGCTTTTGAGTGACCTGGAATCTATGAGATATCATAGCTCGACTGGTGCTCCAGAGGGTTCATAGGTTGCTAACCGTAGCCTGGAGATACAGAAAAAGGGAACCTTCCGGTGAATTGCTGCAGAATGTCAAGCGGGGGGACTTGCCTCGTGGCCCCCCCCCTTTTTTTCACAAGTTGGGAGCATTGGGAGTTTCTATAATTAATGAACCAAAACCAAAGATGGCGGGTGCTCACAGGAGATCACTACGGTCACTCTCCCATTCTACTCAAGCACCAATATATCTTCTTTCAAACCAACCATCGATCATCAATGTCGCCCAGTGAATATTCGCGCAACTTGATCATTGACCACTCCAATGCTATTGAGCTATCGCAACAAGCGATACGGCCCTATAGTACCCTGTTTCCGCCCCTACGGTAAGATCTGGTGAAACCCACAACAACAGCCAGCCCTGTAATCTCCGGATTCAGAAACAAAAGCTCATAATAAGGATTAGTGGTTTCCTGACAGACTATAAGACCAACCCTTGGGACATGCTGGATCTCATTAACTGGTATCCGTGATTCTGTTAGTTTGCCAAACTAAACTTATCCCGTGCTGACCGGCTGACCTCTAGTTGTAACCTCATAGTGGATTTCATGAGATCTTACCCTATGGTAACTCTAATAACAATATTCCAATGGTTAATTATTTCATTAATGGTTAGAGCCCGGTTACAAGCTCTTGTAATATGATCTATCCCCGGAAAACATCCTTCCAGGTCAGATATGCGGGGCGGGAATTATAATTGCATAAAGTTCGCCCTAACTACCTCTTGAATCAGCAAGGCGTTGAAAAATGAATATCTACACCAGGGTTCCTCATTAATGCAGGCGTCGTATATTGGCTACCTAACTAGCTAGCGAGCTTCAGTGATTATCAGCCTGGTGTAGTCAGAATCAATATTGCCTAACTTATTGCCAGAAGTCTGCCCATCTGCGGGATTCTAGATATTGATGGAAGCTCTCTTATTAATCTCAGCTTCAGACAATGACAGGCAACACGAATTTTTCATGTCCTGATGGCCCACATAATATTATGACACCATACAACAAAAGAAGCGCAAATACAAATCTATCATAGCAGCCGTACCCTTCAGACAAACGCAGTCGCCTGCCAGCTTATGTAACACACTCGCCAACCAAGCCCATTCATAGGGCGGAGACGAGTTCACCCGACACATCACTGCATCCCACAAGCACTTGAAGCCCTAATACGAGCTCCACAAAAAAAGGAAAGAAAAAAGAGAGAGAACGCAATGCCAAGACTGTGTGCAACGGGAATCGTAAATCCATAGCCGGGTCGGGGTTTCTCCGCCCGGTGGGTTTTGAGCCCCGGACGGGGGGATAATCTAGCCGAAAGCAGCATTCGGCTCTCGAGTAGACTACGGTAGATGTTGGAGGTGAATATTGCTTATTCATTGTTGGCACACGCAGGATGAGCCGAGTGATTCCTGATGTGTGGGTTGGGTAGACTAACTATTCAAGCATGTGAAAGTAGTACAGGGAGACCAGCAACCCTCCCGCTCAAGAGCTTGAGGCTGTACGAGCACTCATACGTATATAACTGTATTATACAGTACCGAAAAACTCGTGGTATCCACTATCTCCGCCTGGCCTCTAATCACCATCAATCCCTACCTCTCAGCCCACAATCAGTTTAGTCTAGCAGGTCAACAGAATTGCCAATACCAGCTAGTGAGATCCGACACAGTCATGACACTTGGACTTGACCATGTGAGGAAAACGCTAATCCTTCCTCAGGGTTTTGACTCTGAGCACGGAGATTAGACACCTGGCGGAGATAGTGGATAACACGTGTTTTTGCGGTATAGACATAGCCCCCGGACGTCCCTAGAGGAGCCATCGCTCATCCAATTAAAAGAGGCATTCACGGAAGGTCACGCATGGAGACCAACTACCGTATCGATTGAGAAATTAGGCAGATCGTTTGTAGGCCAAAGCCCCTGGAAACCCCCTAAAATTCATAATTCTTCATTGAGCAGCTATGATTGGAATCTCCTTGAATGAAAATACAACTAATCATTATAGGCTGCGGGGTTGGTTGCTAAAGCTTTGCAGCCCTCTCCTTCGCACTATCGATCCGATCCCCCTCATCATCCTGCTCGGCAACCGTCAGGTCTGGGAACTCCGCCGGCATAATTCTACGGGGAATAGTCCCCGGGACCAGAGAGTACTTTGAGAAGTCTGTGACTCCCGTATGCTTCCTAAGGAAATCCTCGTCTGTATCGAGGAGTCCATTAATGGTCTCTACCGGAGCATTGATCATTGCTATGATAGCTTCGCTGAAGATGGTCTGTCAAACAAGTAAGTCATTCATGCCTGGTATCGGCAACAGAAGGAATATAGCTTACGGCGTGCCGGAGCTGCTTTGGATCTACCCTTCCAGTGGCGCCGGACTGGATAGCCTATGAAAAATAAGCCTTATCCTTTCCTAATGCAAGGAATACAATGTATGACCCACCGCCGCTGGCCAAATCCCACAAATCCCCAACCCCTTCTCCCCCTGTCTCTCCCAATCCATCGCTAATCCCTTAACCATAACACTCATCCCCACCTTACTGACCGCATACGCCGTCTTCCCGCGGAAAAATCTGGAATATATCGGGGGACAGACAACCACAACCCTTCCAATTCCTTGCTTTTTAAATGCCGGGATGATAGCCTGCAGAGTGATGTATAACCCTTCGGGGTTAACCTGCTGCAAAAGGCGGAAGCGGGATGTGGGAGTGGTGCCAAGGGCTGACCAGTAGATAGCGCCAGAGTTGTAGATTACGACATCAATCCTAGAGAACTTTGAAAGAGTCTCTTGAATCAGGGAGTTAATGCTTGCCTCGAAGCGGACATCAGTTGGGATTGTGAGGGCAGTGCCCCCAGACTCAATGATTTCCCGTGCGACGGTGGTTATCGTTGACTAAGTTCTCTGGTAAATGGTGGACAAAAATGCGAGGGAGGAGGGAGAGAAAATCACCTGGGGAGAGTTGGGATCGGGCGGGAATGTGTACGCCGTAGATTCATCTGTGGTAGTTTTTGCAGCGAGGACGACTGCTGTGCTGTCAGTGCAATATCCTGATGGAGAACGCCTGCTACCATAAAATAGCCATAATAGCTCCACCATGCAAGGGTGCCAAACCAATGTAGCCCGCGTGAGCAAGATCAATTGCAACTTGACGCCCGATACCCCTGGACGCACCAATTACAAGGGCAACCTTCCGAGAATTATTTCCAGGCATACTTTAAATCCGTGTTTGCCTTTCACGAGCACGAGCTGTTGGGGAGTTGAAGAAAAAGGAATAGCTTTATACCTGTGTGCTGCATGCGCTGCAATGTTGCACAGCAGGGTTGAGCCAACCGAGGCAACTAAAGTTGATCACTAAACGTACAATAAGCTGCCCGTGTAGTAATCAGTGCTGCTACTGTGTCACGAACAATATCACGGCTGGTATGATACCAGTACAATAGAAATACTATATAAGTGAACTATTTACGCTGCTCGGAAAGCATGCCAAAGGAACTCCTCCATCACAATATTACAACAATGACTTCCACCGCTCAAATTAAGACCTATCTCGATTGTGGTATGTTACCCCCCTCCGGCTTCCTCCTCCCCCAAGCGTGTGCCAAACAATGCACGAAACCACAATATGGTAGCTAATGAATCCACAAGTATCTCCATACTCCTACTATGCCTTCACTTTCCTAAACAAGCACCGTGAAGCTCTAAATTCCCACGGGGTGAGCATAGAATTTGTCCCAATCTTTCTCGGGGGCGTGAACGCTGCGACGGGGAACCAACCCCCGTGGAAGCTCCCTGCGAAAGCTGCGTACACGGCAATCGACATGGGGAATGCCAAGAGATACTTCGGACTTCCAGCGGTGAAGAGACCGAGCGTGTTTCCGATCCCCACGATTAAAGTATGCTCACCTCTCTTCATAAAATGTGCCGTGGATAAGGACTAATGGGTGTCTTGCGCAGCCACTACGGGGACTAATCTACATAAAATCTCACTTCCCAGAGGAAACCTACATAGAGGCGTTCCGCCTCCTATGGGTCTCACTCTGGGAGCAGGACAAAGACATCTCGCAGGAGTCGCAGCTTGCGGAAACTTGGAGGGGATTGTTTAAAGAGGAAGAGCTAAAGAGTGTCATTGAATCAACTGAGGAGGAGGAGTACAAGAACGCCTTGATGGAGAATACCAATGAAGCAGTCAAGAGCGGGGCGTTTGGGTCACCGTGGTCAGTCGTTAAGAACTCGAAGGGGGAAGAAACGAGATATTTTGGGAGTGACAGGTTTCATTTCATGTGGGATTTTCTTGGGATTGGGGATGGTACTGGGTTTGTTCCGTGTGCTAGGACGATGCTTTAATATAGCATCAGGTTTTCTTTACTGCCTACTTTTGTGCGGTATAGTGCTATCGCAATATACAAATCTTGATTAAGTGCAACCTACTCTTGTTCGTTCGATCCAAGTAGTCTCACAGTGTTGCCCAGAATTCACAGCTCAGCAAACTGGTCAGTATCTAGTTCATGAGCCGTGGCTCCCCAAAACTTAGCCCCCCCACCTGAAAACATAGCCGCCCGCGCTCCTGACTATAGTGTGCCTAAGTAACTGTCGGCGTTGATTCAGAGCGGAACCCCTTGCAATCATTCCGAGGAACTATCAGCGGACATTACTCTAAAACTCTACGCCACTGCCCTTCTTTCTTAAAAAGTACATTCCCGGTCCTTGCTAGGAAAACCTTTAATCCTCTCCTCACATACCAATAGGATATACAAAAAGAGAACTCTGATTATACCAGACAGGCTAGAAATAGCCCAAGCTAAAGCCCCTCTCCAGACCTCTCAACAGCGAACCACTTCTTATCCTGCTTGTCGGTTCAAGAGAGCCAGTTCTCTGCTTGTTAAGAGAACAGTAGAGTGTAGTCTATGGGGTAGTCTGTGGCATGCTCAGGGGTTCAAGCTCAACATGGAATCAAGCCAGAGACTTCCATATAGGGATCGCGGATATCAGATGGGATGATTGGCCCATCCTCACGCACTTACCAGGTGGGATACGACTTCGCCCGTCCCCACTCCACAGTCACTTACTCAACTTGCCCTCCAATAGCAACATTCGAAGTGTCCAAAATATGTCACAGTGTCTCCGTATTTTAGTAAAAATACCCACTCTCTCAATATCAGTGTGGGCCGAATAACTCTAACACGACTGACAAAAGATCAAAAAATCTGATGTATCCAGTAAACAGCTGAGCAGCTGCGTAAGTAGATTCACTTACGACTTAGCAGTGAGGTAGGAAAGGCAGTAAAGTAAAGGTATGGTCAGGGCTTCGTTGTCTCTTTCGACACTCCAACTCTAACGAAAAACAAGAAAATATGTATAAAACATATTACAAGCAACCTAACCCTCTCATAGAACACCACACACATATCCGGCCCTCCGCACATATTCCCATTCCTCCGCACACTCCCACGGAAGTAGACGAAAGACATGTCTGGAGAATCGCATCCCTAAATCGTGATAACTCCTGAACAAACAGAATGATCCACCGCTCTCCCAAGACATAACGAAACTTCCACCTTGACCCCCAATGCGGGACTGCCCCCCGTTACTCTAGGGTAAAATGCTAGAGCAGGTATCCCCTCTAGTGCCTCGGAGGCGGTATCAAGCCATTTGGGCCAGCTAGGCTTACGGCAAGGGAGACTGACCCCCGCACACTGAGAAATTTCGAAGTTGGTGAGATACCAGCTCCCAGGTTGTATCAAATATTGTAGCCCCGTTTTGCTACGAAAGTCCAAGGGCTGCCTAAACCTAAACCAGGTGATACAGATGATTTTATGGAAAGGAAAGGAATGACTCTCAAGGCCTGGTGTTAGCTTCATTCAATCCTAGAAGGCACCAACCCTGACCAGCTCTAGAATCACTACAGAAAGCTACTCACACTGAGCTATAGAGCGTAGAAGCAGGGGATATGGAAGCTCCTCACAGAACTGGATAACAACAATCCTCACCGACAAAGCTTTCCTCTGGATAGCTAGCGCTCCCGTTATATATTACGGGAAGGAAACTGTAGTGAAGTTGCTCTTAACACAAGAAAACGCTAATCCCAGCAAGTTAGAAGCAGAAATACAGACAGGCTAACTAGCTACTAAGCTAAGGCCTAGGGAAATTCTAGGGAAAATTATTTAGACTCAGGAATGTCGAGCCGAACAAGCACCCAAGCAGAGAAGAGCCTCACTCTAAGTGCCATTTCAGCCATAATTATAATGGAATAGGTGCCATTAGCAGCCCCGACCTTCTCTCATGCCCTGGGGCTTTCTACTGGTAGATATCCTCCTTTGACAACCGGATTGTTTTGGAAGCGCTCTAGTTTCCTTTCTTTGATACCTCTCGCCTTTCAGGGATTTCTGAGGCTTATGGATCTCTTAGGCAGGTAAGTTTACCAAGAACGGGTTCTCTCCTTACCCTGTTTAGTGTCCGAGTGTGGACCCAAGGGGAGGACCAGTTTCGAAAACGAGCCTGTCGATTTACGCATTTCATGGTTAAATTTGTGAGAAAGATGAAACGAAACAGCAGCTCGCTCGGCCTCTGGACGACCGAGTGGACCGAGCTGTCGCGATCGTTCATGGGACGCGGTGGGGCTGGTATAGCGCTCTGTTGGCAGGGTGAGAAAGGAAGATTATTCTTTTATAGCTCCGATTTCTCGATTCCCTCTCCAATAACCGCATTATATAGAATCAGTGCTAATTAGCTTGTTAGCGGATACCGATATCGGATATTAGGTGTTGGGTCGCAATATCTGAAATACTCTTTCAGATGCAATGCCTTTCGAGGGGCAGCAGGTCGCTGGTCGTTTAGCATGAGTGATTCCATATGATTCTGAACACTCCTCGCTTACGTGATCAGGTCCCTTGCCTTGACACGGGATGTTGTCGCTATTGTTTACATTGACAACAGCCATCAAAACTTTTCCCACCACAGCTCCATCAAAACAATACTAATTCCCTCTACCCCACATAGCTATATTAGCTATGGACCCCAGAGACTTGAAGTCGGCATCGACATATGTAAACAACCAACTTGCCGCTAGAGGATTACTCCGGGGGAATCCAATCCCTTTTCACAAACCCGGCGAAGACGACAGCACTCCGGCTAAGATCATTAACCTTGTTCACGAGCTTATCGCCCGGAGGGATGTAAGTTTCCCTATAGCCCGGCACGAAGCATAATAAGCTGATAATGAGCAGAGGGAAGGTGAACAACGTGAGGATTTAGCATTAACAATTCGAACACTCCGCACCACGGAGGTGAAACAGAATGAGACAATTGTACGAGCACTCACCTCCCCCCAAGCCAGCCAGGGATCTCACAAACTAACCCCCTCTCAAGGAACAACTAAAAGAGAAGAACCGCGAACTAGAACGCAAAAACGCAATCCTCGACTCACAAACCCGCTCCTTCAACTCTACCCTCAGAACCGTCGAAGCTAGCGCCAACGCCCTCCGCCATGAAGCCGCCCGCCTGAAAACCCTCCTCGCACAAGTCCGTACCCAATGCGCAAACGACATCCGAAAACGTGACATCCAGATACAGAAGATGAAAGAGCGGTTAACGGACAGTAGCAAGCGCGGGCGAGCTCCAATGGCTCACATCAGTGTAATCGGAGCACCAAAAGGATCCGTATTGGGCGGGGACGAGGATGGGACGACAGCGACCGCTGCGGGGAACTCCCTCGCGGCGGATACCGTGGACTTTCTAACGACGCTGTCGCAGGGACTTGCGGACGAGAATGATAACCTCATCGCTTTGATCAGGCAGACCTTGTCCACGCTCAAGACGGTTCAGGGGCTCCCGGACGACGGTGGCCTCCATGTTACACAAGAGGATGTAGAGAATGCGGAGAATCTGGTTGTGGCACCACCGGCCTCGTTTGATGCGCTTAGCGATGATCTCGGGGGGGTGCTTTACTCGTTGAAGGAATTGCTTAACCAGCCAAATTACGTTCCGGTAGAGGAGCTCGCAGAGCGTGATGCGGAGATTGCAAGGTTAGTAGCGAAGAACGAGACGATAGAGGAGGAGTGGAAGAAAGCTATTGAGTTGGTGGACGGGTGGAACAAGACCTTGGGCAGGAGCTTCGACAAGGAGAGGGCAAAAGGATCGAAGGCCCCTGCGAAGGAGCGAAAGAGAGGGCAAAGGGCGCTGGCGGATATTGTTAATAGGGGGAGCGACATCGCTGCCCTAGAGGAGGGAGAGAAGGAGACAACGGGTAAACCTGTGGAGAGAGAAACCGGGGCCGAGTGCGCAAATGATGACACAGATGAGGACATGAGCGGCGTACAATTGCTTGTCGTGGAAGAATCAAAACCTGCAGAGCCTGCTCGACGGAGATCTTTACGAAATGTAAGTCTTATTCACCCCCGCCCCCAACTCATTTCCTCGACAGCGAATTGCACACTGACGCCCCGACCAGAAAGAAAAAAAACCAAAACAAACCCCATCTCCCAAGTCCATCGTCAAGAAAAAGCGAAAATCTACACGCAAGACAAGGAGCTTTTCCTCGCGAGAACTGGAAAACTCAATGTCATGACAACTCTTCTTTTTCCCTTCATCCCTCCTTTACCATTCATTGCATTAGCCTCTTTTCTGTATATTATCCTTCATCGGTTGTATAGGCGTCTGGCGCAGCACTTCTGCGGTGTTCAAAGTATCATGCTCGTAATGTCATACCCCGACACGAAAAAGGTTAGTAAGCCCTGCCCAGCAGGCCATAAAAATGGTGTTTTCTGGCTTTTACTGCGCTTTTGTCGCAAATGGAGTGTTTTAGCGTTTCGCTTTTTTTTTTTTTTTTTTGGATAATGTTCAACTTGCAGGCCTCCTGATCACGACTATTTGCAGGGTAACTGCTGTGTGGATATGTCCTTTTTTGTGCTCTTTGGTCAAAGGTATTCGAGATCTAGCGAGGAATTGAACCCGCAAGAAAAAACGGCATCTTTTTCCCATTGTTGTGCGCCAAACAAGGCTATAGTCTAGGTACTTATTTATCATCGACCATTTGTTTGTTCTTTTGCTTTCATTCTGCGAGATGATGGCCTATGGAGAAGCAATAACATGAAGGCACGTGCAGTATATTGGCCTTCGATGCAGTGAGGAAGGTGCAATAGGATGTCAATCGGTTATTAGCCACTTTCAGCAAGTGCTATGATCAAGTTCGCGCCTGACGGTGGGTTTGGTAAGGCGGCATGTGCATGTAGGCAATATCAAAAATCGGAAACTGCCCGTGCTGAATCAGGGCCAATGCGATCGGGCGATCACAATATCTGGTAAGAGAGCATATTCTTGGTCATTTTGAAACAATACTTGTTGTGCCATGTGGTGGGCAAAGTACAGTACTTTCATGGTCATACAGTACTCGAGTACTCGAGGGCCAGATTCCTTGAGAAAGAAACATCATTTCTTATTATCATAGGATTCCCCCGTTTCTGGTTTTAAATGAGCCACCAAAGTATAATAAATAAGACATTGTGGCTGAGTGGTTAGGGTAACAGACAAGAAATCTGTTTCCGACACAAGCACAGGTTCAAACCTGGCTGATGTCTTTTGTTTCAATTTTTATTTTTCAATCGAGGAAAAAGAAACCTAACCCTGGCGATAAGGATGGGTTACACATGATGTAGGCATACCGTGGGGATAGTTCCAGTTGTCTACTCATACACAACACCTCGATCGTTGCGATGGGGGATGCCTTGGCATCAAATTGACTGTGAAAAAAACTCGTAGATGTTCAAACTACGACAGCAGGGGAGATTTTTTGTTTTTGTTTTTTTATTCTAATTTTTTAAGGTTAAGGGCATAATTCTAGCTTTTTTGAGCCAACATTATCCCGAGGCGTCCCCCATTGCATCAATTGAGGCGTTGTGTATAGACGGCCGGAGATAGCTTGGGCCTGGTGAGGGGGAGCAGGGCTTAGGCTAGTAGGATGTTTCGGGCGGTGGGCGTGGGGAGCCCTATGCGTGAGTAACAGAGTCCGATAGGCGAAAGATTCCTCAGTAATCGTCAGAGCTACGGCAAGGTTTTGACCTCCCTGCAGTTGAAAACTCTAAACAGCAATGAAAGCCTTGCGTGGTGAAACAGCAGATAAGAAAAAAAGAAAAAAAATCCAATCTGAAGGAAGTGTATGGCATCACACCAGGGAAGCCTGTGGGAGCGAATCAAGAAGAGAGCTATTTCCTGTTGAAAATCTGTCCAAAGGCTGAGAAGTATACCGGAAGCATATGAGAATAAGAGATGCGCATGAACTTCATTCTGTCTTAGATGGTCAGGCAGACCCACTATTTATGCAGTGAGGCAACACCATACATTGGCAGCGGAGAAGGAAATAAAACGAACAATATAGAAGAAAAAGAAAGAAACAAATGAACACATGATTCCATATCTGGTCAACGGACCAAGAGGTGATATGAGCAAAGGGTGAAGTCGAACAGGTGGAATACGGAGAACTGTAAACCGACACTAAGAGTGAATGACTAGCTGTGTCGTACTGTGGATATGAAAAGTGCATATCCGAAGGTCCAATTTCCAACATTTCCACCAACAAAACCGACGAGTGAGTGTTTGTGATTCACATCATGAGTTGGAAATAGAGTGCGCAGTCCCCCCGAGCAAGCTCCCACCCGAACAGCTAAACCCAAACAGGAGCTTCCAAACGGCCCTCTTGCTTTGATTGGCCTCCTTTACTCGTTTCCCACTGCGCCCGCTCAGAACCCCAGGTACGAATACATTGACCTAATCTCCTTAACTCCGCCCATCACTTCGTGGGGAGGAGAAATCCTCCGAAAACCTATACCGTAATTGCACTAATGACACCCGAGCACGCCTCCTGGGGGAAATGTAGAGCGGGAGAGTACTATACATGAGGGAGACAAGGATAGCGCACTCGGAGAAAGATGTGGAACTTATCTTACCTCCGTTAATTGATAAGCAAGAAAGCGCCACCATGCAGTAAAGTGCCCGTAGGCTTGACTAATCAGTAAAGTCAAAGATAGCCCTCAGATGCACAGCTAATCCACGTAACGTTACCGGTAATTGCAATCATCCATTTCATCCGTTCGTTCATCTCACCAGAACCCTTCCGAATGATCTCACGTGCCACTGACCCTGGGATTTGGGGATCAGCGCCGTACAGTACAACAATCCATACCCGGAGTGTGCCTTTTGGAATTCCATTCGTAAATCTGGGTAGCGCCACAGCTGTAGTCGGTGGGCCGATTGTTGAGAAGCAGTGCATACTTCAACTGGATAATATCATACTTCCACTCTGCGAAATGCAGTTGGCAAATGAGTACCAAAACATGGTGCCAGATAAGAGAGACATTGAAGCTGAAAACAAAGTTTTCGACAGTCCTCAGAAATGCAACCAATACCCGGGTGGAGATGGCGGAAAGGCCAGAACTTGGATCTCACCTGACTATGGCAAAAGATAGTCAGGTACTCGTGTCGTGTCAATTTTGGGCCCCTCTTTTGGAATAGCCTCCCCGAATCCGTAAAAGGTATAGTATTGATGTTGAGAAGGGTTAGCTCCCTAACACCGTATAGTCTGCCCCTTTGGGTATGTTGGATCTCATTAACTGGATTTCGCAATGCCGTTAATTTCCCAAACTAAACCTATAGTGGGTCGTTGCGGCGATTTCTATTCATGATCTGCGATGATAATCACACTGTACCCGTATGATAGCCTACAGTTTCTCGGGGGAAAATAAAGAAGAAAAAAATGTATTCCATGAAGCACGTGGCAAACCGCTCAAATGCCAATGCGCGCATCCGGCACTGTTCTCCAGTGCTGTGCAGTACTGATGCTGTCAAATGCCTAAACAGCAGCCTAATTTTGACACCGGTCAACTAGGTAAATCATCTTATCATCAAACCCTAACCCTTTGAAACCCATCAGTTTTTATAACACCCATTCCCGACGTCACTTCATCAACTGCAACTCCCCGCCACATCTGAGAAATAAAAAACAGATTGCTACCATATAACCAACAAAACACCTCACCCAAGCAAAAAGCCGAGCAACATGCCACCAAAACGTTCACTTGCACCTGCGGCCAGTCCTCCTCAGCGCGGTCTCATCTCGTCTTTTTATCATGGCATCAAGTCCCCAGAAAATGCTTCTGTGGTAAGAAGTATCGCCGTATTCGCGGTAAGTTACTACCCCCACCTCCCGTGTGCGTATATGCTTATTATCATTACGACTACTAATGGTGACGATGAGGTTTGTGCGGATTAGGTCGCTACAGCTTTCCTATCTTCTTCATGGACTGATTACTTGCTTCCTCCGTGAGTTATCTTTTCCTTCCCCTTTCTTCGTCGATGATTTGGGGGTTTCATTCTGTGTGCCGTGTTGGAGGTGAAGACTCGTATAGTACTGATAGGATAAATAGAGTTTAAAACTCTGGGACGTGGACGCAGTGGTCAAGGTTGAGGATTGAGAGATGATTTATTCTCAATGTTTGTCTGGCGGGGAGTTGGCCCTGCGCTATGCCAAGCGGACGCGGATGTGTACAGTTCTTACCGACGTTCCCACGGGAAAACTTGCCACTATTAGACGGAGTTGGAGTGTTATGGGATTCAGAATTGTTGTTTGACAAGGGGAGATTCGAGATAGCTATTCTACGATTGTACAATGCAATACCGTTAGATTTAATTGCCAATAGCTTCGTTTGCTCCCATCTGTTGTGCTTTGGGGTCTGCCGTCCTGGCACCTGGAGGGCCCAACTTCCCCCAGAATAGAATAATACAATCCCTCTATTTGAGTTTTTACAGTATTCATAGTCCACCCAGCCACCCAACAGTACCGTTGAAATGACTCCAGATATATACATGGTAATGTAGCCGATCGGAAGAGAAAAACAAATATACAAGGCGCCTTACTAGGAGAGGCAACTCCAACGTCCTAATACCGGCAGCACATTTCTCTTCTATTAGAGTTTTTGCGGTAATACCAAGAAACTACGTAATTTTGTCGTGTTCCCCTTATGGACAGAAGATGTTGTCGTTTAGTACCCTACCCTCTCAATCGCCTGGTACTCGAGTAATTAGGGCAAGCAGGCCACAGGCGCATTTCTTCCCCACAAGTGTGCCTGGTCAAAACACCATCCAACGAAGAGAAAGCCATTGAACCCTCCCACACCGGTGGCAAACCTTCCTTCACACCGCTATCTGAGAATCACCAATCAAGCACACCCCGGCAAGTGCACACCAAGGTGAGTCCGTTTAATGTCATAATATTACCGTATAATCTGGCAAAAATCAGATTGACGCTACTGAGTATTTTCTTGAACCTGTCCAACCACCACGGCCTATATGTTTAAACTGTGGTGAATTCGCTGTTGGCTCGGTTGTCAGATTATACGGTATCTATTGAAGACCGACACTAAATTCTTAAAAAGTGAACAGTACCGTACTCGATCATGTTCCGACTTGCCACCAAGCGGGCATTGAGGCCCACGGGCATCTACCACCACTATCGTCCTCAAGGCCACTACGCGTGCAGAGCAATTAGCACTGTTTCGGTGAGTTTCTGTAAGATTTTAATACAATCACGGAACGCTGAAGTACACAACCCCCTCAAATACACATTGGCTCCTGATTGCGCTCCTGATTGGCTGAATCTTAGTAATCCAAGGCTGTAAGCCGATCAGCCGGGGTGTGTATTTAGGGGGGTTGTGTATTTGGGTGTTCCGCGATCGTAGGGTTTAACTGTTCTGACCACATAGCATTCAGGAGAGAAAGCCTATCCCGGGTCGGGGGTATATGACTCCATATTCGGAGACTACCTTTCTATCAGCAGAAAAGAGACTGGGCATCAGGTTCGGGAAATGTGAACTCGAAGGGAGTACTGTTTCGGTTAGCCACATGTTGGCACAGGTTAAACCCGAGATTGAAGGGCTCGGAACAGATCAGATTCAGAAAATCAAGGAAAATACTTACAACAATATTGTCCAATTTATCGAAGCAGGACTCGCAGACTACCCTCATCCAACAGAGTCGGACGAAATTTTCAATGAAGCCAATGTCAGCGACTTAGCATTACTTATAATCCTCCCTATACTCACAGCTTTTAAACGTGCAACGGGGTGCGGCCTTTTTCTACAAAGGGAGGGAGAAATTATTAACCCTCGTAGCGGCGGAGATAAGGAATTGGTTGTTACAGACTTCATTGGGATTGGGACCCGGAAGTTGGCCTTTGTGGTGCAAGCAAAGGGGGGCAGTACTGGGTGGGCAAAGTGGAAGTGTCTGTTGGCAGAGGAGGAGGAGGGGGAGGAGGGGGAGGAGGAGGAGGGGGAGGAAGAGGGGGAGGAAGAGGGGGGGGAAGAGGAGGATGATATGGGTGATGATGGTAGTGAAGACGTGGTTTATGGTTTTGTCACATCGGGGGAAATGTG
>Ga0307509_10003182_pt1 | contig 25401 bp, 26 predicted proteins | sample 10_EM_MG_FD_202245 | JGI IMG/M metagenome (GOLD analysis project Ga0307509, IMG submission 202245) | Populus trichocarpa ectomycorrhiza microbial communities from riparian zone in the Pacific Northwest, United States - 10_EM | ecosystem: Host-associated > Plants > Roots > Unclassified | place... | reverse complement strand
TCATGTTTACTTATTTGAGTCATTGAGATACTAATATAGGAATATATTTATTAAAGCTAGTCTAGAAAACAGTAGCACTCGGTAGCTAACAATTTGAAAGTACTTGCCCGGAGAACAAAAGTACAAAAGTATCGATAACCCTTAAACCAGCGGTCGGACACCGTCGGGACAGGGTGCGTTGGAATCCGCCGGTCGAGGGGAATCGAATGGTATAGGTTTCAAAGCGTCCGCATGGCTATAGAGGTCAGCAGCATGGAAAAGGCAGATACCTCAGCGGGCAGATGTCCGCCAGAGTCGGGAAGGGTCTCATTGGAGTCCGCTCGCCGAGGGGAATTGAATGGTATAGGTCTCGAAGTGTCCGCATGCCTGTAGCACCCAGTAGCCAACAATTTGAAAGTACTTGCCCGGGGAACTCAAGTACAAAGGTTTGGATAACATTTCAACCAGCGGTCGGACAGCGTCGGGACAGGGTGCGTTGGAATCCGCCGGTCGAGGGGAATCGAATGGTATAGGTTTCAAAGCGTCCGCATGGCTATAGAGGTCAGCAGCATGGAAAAGGCAGATACCTTAGCGGGCAGATGTCCGCTAGAGTCGGGAGGGGTCTCATTGGAGTCCGCTCGCCGAGGGGAATCGAATGGTATAGGTTTCAAAGCGTCCGCATGGCTATAGAGGTCAGCAGCATGAAAAAGGCAGATACCGCAGCGGGCAGATGTCCGCCAGAGTCGGGAAGGGTCTCAATGGAGTCCGCTAGCCGAGGGGAATCGAATGGTATAGGTCACTAAGTGTCCGCATGCTTGTAGCACCCAGTAGCCAACAATTTGAAAGCACTTGCCCGGGGAACGCAAGTACAAAGGTTTGGATAACATTTCAACCAGCGGTCGGACAGCGTCGGGACAGGGTGCGTTGGAATCCGCCGGTCGAGGGGAATCGAATGGTATAGGTTTCAAAGCGTCCGCATGGCTATAGAGGTCAGCAGCATGGAAAAGGCAGATACCTTAGCGGGCAGATGTCCGCTAGAGTCGGGAGGGGTCTCATTGGAGTCCGCTCGCCGAGGGGAATCGAATGGTATAGGTCTCGAAGCATCCGCATGGCTATAGAGGTCAGCAGGAAGAAAAACGTAGATACCTCACCGGGCACTGGCCGATGTCCGCCAGAGTCTGGCAGGACCTGATTGCAATCCGCTTGAGTCTGGCAGGGCCTCATTGCAATCCGCCAGAGTCAGGAAGAGCCTGAATGGAATCCGCTCGCTTAGGAGTCATGAATAGTGTCAACCTGGATGGAAGAGCATGCCCCTCTCCGAAGGTTGATAATATTCAATAGTTCAACTGATTCGATCATGAAGCCTGATACGAGGTGGAAAGAACATAGAAACCTTTTGCGAGAGTTGTTAGCAGTGATCAAATAAGGGGTATGTTTTGGGTCGTTACCGGGACAATAGATGGTTAGTCATCCTATGTTTAGATCCTCTTTCGTCTGAACAGCCTCTACCTGGTGATAAAGTAGTCCGTTGTAAGTTGAGGCCATTAGGGGAAGGGAGTGTTCCCCAATGCAGAGCCCTATGGGTCACTTACCTTGGGCTTCTTTGGGAGATCAGGTTGTGAAATGGACCATCCAGGTGCACTGGGCGGACAGGATGCGGGTTGTATTGCATCCAACGGACTAGGATGCAACCATTGTGCTAGGGCCATCTGAGGGCGGACTGGGCGGACAGGATGCTCCAGACGGATTTCCTGCGTCCGGACGCAATGCCTATCCGTCTGGAGCAAACGCTTTTTTTGCTGATGTTATTTCATCACCAAATACTTGAATTAAAAATAGAGTAAGTTCATAGAATGCTCAGAAAGTATGTAGACTACTTGACTTACACTGTAACCTTGAATGAATTGAAATTATCTGAAGAGTAGTTGCAATAAAGAACAAAACCCTCCTGAAAATCACACCAAGACCATGGTTCCTGGTGGGAAAACTGTGTCTTGGCGGAATATCAAAGTTCAACTACATATGATACCACTTCTGAGCAGTTGGGAATTGAACAGAAATTTGTATATAGGAAATGATACCCCTAATCGTGCCAAGGTGGTGGCGTCCACCACCCCCAATCTCTTGCAAACTCGCAACCCAGGGGCACTGCAGAGGAGTGCCTGACATCTCAACGATAATTTTTTTCTTAAGGATAATTTGATGCTCTACAGATGCTCTACAATGAGCTTTTATAAGTAGAATTTTATATTTATAAATATATTTAGACAATAAGAATTTCATTCCTCAGATTAAACCAGCAAAAAAGTAATAATACATAATAATAAGCCTGTGGGAGCAATAATTCTGTGCCTGCTGGTAATAATGACTTTACAGAGCAGTGCTTGTGTGCTTCTCTCTAACCTCCACATAAAGCCTTCACCACCTTTCTTGCGGTTTCTTCTCAAATAATGATCTATTCTTAAGAATAGAATCATTATTGTATAAATTTATTTATAAGTATGAAATTCTAGTTATAAAAGCTTATTGTGGAGCATCAAATTATCCTTTAAGAAAAAAAATTATAGTTGAGCATGAAATTATCGTTGAGCTGTCGGGCACTCCTCTGGAGTGCCCCTGGCTTGCAAGTTTGCGAGCGACCGGGGGTGGACGCGACCACCTTGGCACGATTATTGGTTTTAGTGGTTCTATGCAGAGTTTGTATTTTTGTGAATTTCCTCTGGGGTAATATCTTGGTGTGAAATCTGCTATTTTTGCGGTATAATCGCTCTTGCCCACTCACTTTTTCCGTCCCACTTGTACGAGTACATAAAAAATTAATATGAAATTTCTTTAGAGGATATTGAAAGTGCAGTGTCATGTGGGGCGTTGTGTTGCAATCAATCGTCATTCCGCGGTTAATTTTGTCCTCCCACATATCATAGAAATACAAGCAGAATCTCACCCTCAAAATCTCGGACAGTGAGGTGTATTTCTATGTGTATCATATTTCTATGTGTATTTCTATGATAATATATAGCACACAATTCTTGAAAAACTGTCCAGGACAACAAAGAATCCGGGAGACTAAGGTCAGGGACAACGGGGTCCGACTACATATGCCTATCCTTTGGGAAGTTTGAAACAATAAAATTCGGACCATCAGAAACCTTACGGCTTTGTGATTTGCTAAAATATCCTAAGGTCTTAAGGGTGCTGAGTCATTGAGCATAAAGAAGATGACCAAATTCCGCTGATTGTCAGCGTTCCATGGCCCGAATTTTACTGTTTCACACCGACCAAGAGATCAGTAGGGAGATGGTCGCTGAAGCACCCACTCCTGATTCCTATCCGGGTTCAAGTTTTTTTATTTTTTACCCTTTCTCGCTCAAGAGATGTAGGTATTCTGACAGGCCAAGAGGGGGGCGGACCAGAAAAATAATGACTAAATTTTGCGAAAAACATCTCCCTAGGAACTTAGGATAGTCCATACGGTACTTATTGTCTCCCCGAGCATGGTATGGTGCTGTAGTGAACTCAGAAAAACGTTGTGAATCCAACCCTTTCCAGAAAGAATTTCAAACAACCATCACATGCTGCAACGTGCTTGATTTGACCACCTCCTCCACTCCTTTCTACCATTCCCTTCTTTTGGCCACGCCAAGTGTAGTATGGATAAGCACTAGTGTGCCAAGAGGTGCTAGCATCCCTCAATCTACTCGAGTACACTAGCCCTCATCACATCCGCCTCGGAGGACTAAAGACTTGGGAAAATTAGAGGGTGGATGATTGAGACTCCCAGAGTTGTTTATTAGATTATCCTCCTTCCCCCCCCCCTGTTTTCTATAGAACCACTCACCTGGCCCAGCGTTAATATCTTGGTGTGTGATGAGGTCCAGGCTCGTGTCGCGGGTGTTTATCTTCAACATACCCCCAGTTATCCATCCGCGATGCCCAACAATAATCGCACCCTGCCATCCCGGATGGCCAGGATCCGAACGATCTGCTCGGTACAATGAGTGATCCGGGACAGCTGCTCAATTTTTGGTGTTAGGAGCTTCGGAATTTAGTGAGATTAGTACGAGAGAGTGATGCATTCGGGCTATCGATATCGGGGAGAGAGGGTGTGAGCGTATTTAGAAGGTTTGAGAAGGGTCTTGGCGGTCCCCTGAGCATGAGCCCTTTTTCTAAAAGTTCAGCTTTCCTTAATTATCACACAAGTACCGGCATCATAGTGCACTGTCAAGACGGCAATTGTCCGGGCGTTGTAGTCACACCCCGCCATCCAGGATTTCGACAATCCGGATTCCTCGCTGTCCCGGATGAACCTCCTTGATCTCGAAACCTCTTCACCCAAATACTTAACCTCGTCCGGATCACAAGCTGCACCGGGAAAATTCTTTGGATCTCGGCCATTAACAAGCAGGGAAGCAAATTGCGATCCATCCATCCATGTGTGTGTGTGTGTGTGTGTGTGTGTCCTCTTTCAGCACTCACAGTCTGACTGTGAATGCTTGTGGCGATCATGGACCCCAGTGGTATCTAGTGCGGTACCAAACTTTCTGTGTACTATGCTCGAGTACCGGGGGGTCGAATGTGGGTTTCCCGGGCCGCTTTTAGGGGCTTTTGTGCTCTTTTCTCTGGATGTGATATTGGCCGACGAGTGGTCGTTTCGGTGCCCACAAGCACAGTCCAGATGTGATGTTGTCTGATGCAGCAGACCCGAGGGGGATTCTCGGTCTGCTTACCGATATCAGACCGGGACAGTGGGGTGTGAGGAGGGATCGGCCCAAGCATGCAGGGATGAAGCGCCCCCTTGGCTGGGCCGGTGGATACCGTACCAGGACTCGAGGAGTGTGTGATGGGGGGTGTATTACTCTCGTAATCCTGTTCCGAAGCTAGATGAATTTGGACTCATTCAGCGAGCTCAATAGCCTTATTCTTTGGGGGAGTGCCCCACCAGTAGTACCCCACCGTACCAGCTTCTACTCTGCTTCTCTGTACTATTCTCTTTCCTTTCCCCAAGTTCTCAAACATTAAGGAGGCGGTCGTATACTGGCCAGTGTCTCGCCTTAGCTAGCTTATAAGCCTTGCCCCGTTGCCTGACAGAACATAGGGGAGGAGGAATATGCATCTTGTAAAAGCAAAGCGCCCCCTCCCCACCCCCCAACTATTTCATAGATTGCTTACTAACTTCCCCCTCCTTCTCGTTCTCGTTCTCGCTCTCATAACCACCTCGCTCTCCCCCCTCATCCCGTTCGATCGTGGCTAATCATCTTTTCCCAAACCTGAGTCCAATTCAGTAAGGAAAGTTCGCCATTCGTTACTCACACCCACGCACCTTTTTTAAAAAATTATATTTTTTCTTGCTCGACCATACAATGCCCCCCAAACGCATGCACACCAAATCTCGAAACGGCTGCATGACTTGCAGAAGAAGAAGGGTGAAGGTAAATGAAAACATTCCACGTTTTTATCATCTATCTCCGTCAATTATACTGTCCCGATATGATGGTGATTGGATATGGCAGCCAGATCGGCTGACGGTAAACGAACGAGGACTCTAGTGTGATGAGATCAGACCGATATGTACAAACTGCACCCGCCGGGAACTTGATTGCGTTTACGCTGCTTCTTGTCCTCCTGGGCGACCTGGGATCTCTCGTTCCCCTGCTTTCCCCGCTGCTTCTTCTTCTTCTTCCTCTTCTTCCAGCGCTTCTCCCCCCCCATCACAAGCCCTATCCCCACGGCTACGGACTGTTCCGCTGCCGCCACCACTGCAGCAATCTCACACCCCAGCTTCGACCAAGTCCCGCAAAAGCGGTAGCACCACGCTAGTAGCGCTCGCAAGGCAATTTGATTTGCTTCTTCTTGAGGCCCGGGCGAAATCCCCTTCTCCTCTTCCAAGAATCTCGTTATCAAGAGTTGATTTGGACAACTTGAGTCTTTTACACCACTTTACAATACGAACATTCAACTCCCTATCAAACGATACAATCGGGCATGAAATATATCGGGCTTGCTATACAAGGATAGCTTTACAGAGTGAATTGGCAATGCATGCGCTCCTAGCGGTTACGGCGCTGCATCGGAGCAAGACGGCAGGAACATCCCAAATGGCATCACACTATCAAATGATTGCAGCCAGCTACTGCGATCGAGCGCTCAGTTCTTTGAGGGTGGCGGTCCTCGATCCAACACAAGATGCAACCGCCCTTTTTGCGGCAAGTTCGATGATAGCATACTACGGCCTCGGCTGTTACACCGGTGGTGTGTCCAGGCACATGCCAAGAGTCATCACCTGGATACCTCTCGTTAAAGGTATATATACCATACTCATGGAATGGTTCATACAAATCAAACAAGGCCCCCTAGGGTCTTTCATGACACAGGGCGCCGAAGGGGTCCTTGAGGGGGGTGACTTTTTACCCCTCCCAGCAGCCCTCTTCGACCTAGCCCTTGAGACGCCCCCCACATCAAACATACCCCACATCGGCGATGACGAGATTGTAGATGCTGTCGCAGCATCCGCATACAGGGATGCTCTCAACGAACTGCGAAAGGTCTGGAGCAACTTCTGGGCAACTGGGTACCGGGTCGCCATATGTGCACAATTCCTCAGCAAAGCGCCGGATGAGTACGTTCTCTATCTCCGGCAGGGCAGACCACGCGCGCTGGTGATATTCTGTCACTATCTGTGCATGATAAAGAAGCTCGATGGGTTCTGGTGGATAAAGGGAAGCGCCCAGGAGGCGTTTGTCTCGATTGAGGGGAGGCTAAGCACTAGATGGAGGGAGCAGTGGCTAGAATGGCCCAGGTCATTTATCATGGGGGACTTGGAGGAGGTCGTTGGAGAGTCCGTTTAATAGTAGGAAAAATAAGTAAAACGGTGGTGTTTGGGGGTGTATTTCCCGTCCTATTTTTTGTTTATTATAATGTCTCTTGTATCGGAGTAACTTGCTTTCGCTTTCTTTCTTTCTTTCTTTCTTTCTTTCTCCCTCTATGTCCCTGTTTGTTAATTGGATGCGGGTTCGGACCCGGGTTGCTGAGAATCTCTTGAACCGTTCTGGTGCATTGACTTCTTCGATCACATTTGCCTATCATCATAGCTACGGTATAGCCGGGTATTGGTGAAACTATCCTCGGCCGGATGACATAACATGGCATCCAGCTGTAACCTAAAACACGCCTCGCCTTTGATGAACGGGAAAGTGCAGAGTGTGCATAGGTTCAGTTAAATTTAAGTTTAACAATCCCACAACGAGCAAGAGAAACAAGAGTCGTGGTACTGTTCCGGTACGCTGGTACCGTATCGTGAGTGCAGTCCTCCAACATCGCCCTCTTCAGGTAAGGTCGTTACAATTCCCGTTCTGGGATGGTGGGAGTCCCTGTACTACCGTAAACTCTCGTTAAATCCACCATCGGGGAACAGAAATCACAGTCTAAACTGCAAATAGGCTTAGTAGGGCATGTTAACAAAATTACGAATACCAGTTAATGAGATCCAATGGCTCATCTTAAACAAGCTATACCGCATCTGGAACACGCTATTTCTTCTCGGGGTGTTTTGTCTCTGATCAGGAGGGGTCCGAGGCCGATGGGCGATGGTGGATTTAACGAGAGTTTACGGTACCGGTATCCATTGGTCCACCACCAACCCAGCACCTAGCTGAGACACAAAAAAAAAAAATACACATCGCATGAGTAAGATCGGCAATTACGCCCTGCTATCGTGGCGCACCCCTCTCGGAATTATGCAGCGCTTATTGGTGTGGCATATCTGTGCTCGTAATTATCGAGGTTGAGCACCAGCGTGCGTTCTTATTTTTTTGCGTTTTTACATGCCACGAGCTCAGGGTGAAGAAAGCGAGGTTAAGCACGACCGTGTGTTCTTCTGGCGGTCGCTTTTGAAGGTAGTGGAGAATTCTAGTACGAATAGGGTAAGAGTTGTTTTTCCTCTCCCTAAAACCTGATCTTAAATCAATTATATGCTTTGTTTATGTCTCACATCATAAGCACGAACAAGTTTTTTTCCGTTCTTATTATGCAACAAGAGAAGGTCGTTGCAGTGCTTATGTCTCCAAAAATGGTTTAGCGAGTGAGGTTTAGTGTGGTTGCCGTGGGTTTGAACGCCCGACGGTGCTTAACCTCGATATTGCCTGACGCTTGTCGACTAGAACGGATTGCTATTGCATATACTGTGCCACTATTACCTGAGGCTGATGACGATTTCGGCCTATATGATAGGCTACTCGAATACTTGGAAAGGCGCTAGCAATCTACTCGAGTACTCGTACTCGTACAAGTACTATCATATCTCATCATCAGTAGCAAACTGGCCAGTCAGACAAACCGTCGGTTTCATCCGACAAGTTGAAAGAGAATTACCAATACCAGTTTGTGAGATCCGACGAACCCGAGTGGCCTGATATTAACTTTATTTATCCTTCGGTTATCATAAACATCTCCAAGTCATATGGCACCCATACCACACCACAAATTTTTGCCCCACTCTTGTCTCGAGCAGACCGATGACTAAACCAGTGCCTCGAGATTATTCAGCGATGCTGTGTCCAATTCCACCCATTTTCTAATCGTGTCTGGGGGGGGGGGGAAGAGTTGTGCCGACATACACCCCCGGGTGTGAAGCCGCACCTTCCGTTTGGCAGGCTAGCCGAACACAACGTGGACAAGTCCGATCACCTACCGGTAGCTAATATTAGCTATGATCTGAAGCCCTTCCAACTTGTCCCCAGGGAAGAAGCATGCGGAAATACGAATATTCATGATCCCCAAGGATTTTCTGCCTTGTGCATTGCGAATCCCTGTTTCCCAGATGCTTCTTTCTCGCCAGTGATAAGGTACTCGCAATGTCGAAGCGTTTTTAAAAAAGACTGATATTAGGGGTCCTCAAGGTAGGATCACCACGGTGGTCTTTCGATTTGGGCTGGGCGATGATTGGCTAAAAGGTGCCAAGATGGTAAGGGAACTTGAGGGGACAATTTCCACTCCTCAAGTCGGCTCCCTGGAACTAAAGCAGCTTAAAGGGTTAGTCGATATTGTGAATCATGTGAAATAAATGCTAGGCATAGTTGAGCGGTGATGAAAGTGGGGATCGTATCATAGCTGAAATTTTCCAAATGGATTACGATTGAAATCCACTTCATCAACCCCTCGCCTGAGTCCACTTTACTCAACCCATGCCTCGTCTTTCACCGAAAGCTCAACTTGAGCATTCCCTTGAAAATTATATCCATGCGGAAACTCTTTGTGATGAGATTTTTGGCAAAAGTTCCGGTAACTCAAATCGCTTTCCTAAGCTAAGCGACCGTGCGAAATGCCCCTCTGCCGACGATGACCCTCCTCTTGGTCAGATTACCAGCGTTGACGATGACGATATGGAATTGCTCGATGCAATTGACTCAGATCCTGAGATGGAGGTTGAGACAGCTTGGAGGGAGGTTGTAGGTTCCAACCAGCCGGTTCACCATTCCTCAGTGGGGATTCAGATGCCGTTAGGGAAACTATTTTCTGAAGTGAGAGAGGAAATAAAAGGCAAGCGCTATTGGGCAGACCGAGGTTGGAGCAAAGGACTTAACCTCCGGCAATGGTTTGATGGCATTAGCAATCCTCGCCAATTCCGAAGCCTTTTTCGAATGGATTCCGAGCACTTTTTTGAGCTTCTTGTATTGATCAAGGATCATCCTGTATTCCATAACCAATCAAACAACAAACAGTTTCCTGTCCAGTATCAGCTCTGTGTATTTCTGTATAGGTTAGGAGGAGCTGAAGGGGGCGGGTCGCATGCCAGAACTGGCATTCTGTTAGGCCTGGGAGAGGGTACCGTTTCACTTTTCAGTAATCGTGTACTTCGAGCGATTTTGGACTTGAGAGAGGAATATATTCAATGGCCTACGGCTCCTAAGGCGGATCAAATAAAAAAGCGCATCGGAGATGGATCCCGACAGGTATTTCAAGATTGTATTGGATTCATTGATGGAACCTTTATAATTTTGAAATATGCGCCGTTCAAGGATTGGTACTTTTATTGGAATCGGAAAAGTACCTATGCGATCAATGCCATGGTGGTTTGTACCGACAAAACTGAGATCACCTATACCCGGGTCGGCGATACCTCAGCTGTTCATGATTCTCGGGTGTTTGGAAAAAGCCGTCTTGCTACCCATGCTGAAGAATTTTTCAAACCTCATGAGTATCTAATTGGAGATACGGCATATACCTGCAATGATCATATGATCACACCATTCAAAAAACCCCGTTCCTCTCAAAAAGGGCCCAAACTCTTTAATGCTACTCTGAGTTCTCGGCGAATTGCAATTGAGCATACATTTGGTTTAATTAAAGCTCGCTTTCCTGCTCTGACAAATATTAGTATTTGTATTCATGATATTAAGTCACATGAGACAGTTGTACATTGGTTTGAGGTTGCTTGTGTTTTGCATAACTTCCTTCTTCAGCGGAATGATCCTGAATGGGGTATTGATAATGAGGAGCAAGATGATCTAAGTAAGGCAAGAGCCCATGAGAGAGAGGTAATGAGACTGCAGAAGGATATGTCACGAAGACAGCATTATCAACGGATGGGAAAGAGTGCCTTACGGGAGTACTTATTGGATCGTTGTTCAAAAATCTCTAAAGTCATCAAATAATATCTCATAAGAGTCAAATTGCATTTTTGTTTCTTTATATTTGTACTGATTGTAAATTAAAAACAAATACAATAAAATTAAACAAGATATACAAATTGAGTTCAATCCTCCCAGCCTCTCTTTCGCTTTTCTCCACCTGCCTGACCTCGGATTTTTTCCAATTCCAATTCTAACTTTTGTGACTGTAAATGAATTTGTGCCTCCATTAAAGCCAGCCTCTGCATGCGCTCTGCAGAGCGATTCTCTTCCATCATTTTCTGCAACTCTCTGTCTGCCTCATCCCGCTGCTTAACATACTCAAACTCTTCCTTCTCATGAGCCAGCCGTTGGCTGGCAATTCCCTGCAGTAGTGCATCAGTGGCTGATGGCTTTTTTCTCGCAAGCGCTTTGGAGGTAGCTGGGTCAGTTGACTTTGATTTGCTCTTCTCGGGATTTTTTCTGCCACCCATAGCTGGATGAGTACTCGTAGCTTCATCGTCCTCCGTCTCTTGTCTCTCACTATCACCTTCCCCAATATCACTAAACTCACTAGCCCATTCTTGCTCTACTTCTAAGCCATAATGAAATCTCTTCGATCTCCCTTTACCAGTTTCTGAAACTGCCAATGGTGTGAATGACTTATCCTTCTGCAAAATCTCCTTGATTTCTTCATAGTAAGGACAATCTCGATTCAACCAGGCTATATCCACCAAGATAAAATATTAGTTCTGGTATTTTTATATTATATAAATGTATATTTTGAAAAATCTTAGAGATTAGAAAGAAAAACTTACTTCTCCGCATGCTTGCCCACTGCTCCTCTGACTTTTCTCCTTCTCCCGTGCTATTTATCCTAACTTTTGCCTTATCATACTTTTCCTTCATTGCCTTCCATGGCCCTTCCAAAGCACGACCACTTCGAGTACCTTGAAATATTGACTGAGCAAGCTTTTCCATAACACTTGTGGCATTAAGCTTAAAAGCCTTATAATTCTCATCAACTGCAAGGTAGGTGAGCAGAGCTTCGGTCTCCTCTCCGGTCCAATTGCCTTTTTTTCTCTTTCCTATCTTAGAAGCCGGAATAATAAGATCTGCAGGTAAATCGCAATGCTCTGCAACTTCAACTCAGAAGTTAGCTTTGTCCATTATTAAAACAGCATGCCCATAAAACATTTATCACATCTCTTTTAAGAGCTGTTTCTCGGGTATTACCTTTTGGCAGATCGAGGGCTTCCGGTTGTATAAATTGGTTGCCTGATTGTCTAGCTCTACTCCCGGGACCTGAGCAATTGTTTGCTAAATCAGGTTGGAATTGGGATGCTCGGAGCTCTTCAGCTACTTCTTTCGTATTTAATTGGTTTCGCGCATTCGGCTAAAATATCTTTGATTCAGAAACTATCTCCCTGAATAGTGTAAACTTTGTTTTAAAGATACTAACCTGCAAACACGGTCCAGGATAGATAGTAGGACTGGGGTCCATACTGGGCCTATTGGTGGAGATAAGCCGCGATGTTGGGTAGTGGGAAGCCGCAGTCTTATTATCATAGGATAGTTGATCAATAAGACCAGGGGTGGTTGCCCAAAAACTAGCTATAGAGCTGCCCGCTGGTCCACTTATTGTACCAACTTGGAGGGTAGCTTTTGGCAATATTGGAGTTGTGTATCGAGGTTGTTCATTGAACGATAGGGATTCGCCACGCCTCAATTCTTCCTCCAGATTTCCGGTACCCGTTGGCCCAGGTGCGGATGCCTCTGATGGACCAGAAGGCCTATTACTACTGGCCAGACTCTTTGTTGAAGAATTTGGAGAAGATACCGATAGGTGCTGTTGTGGCCTCTCCATGCTGTCACTGGGTTTCTTTTTCTGAAAGGTGATACCCGGGCCAGCTTCATGATGCAAAGGCTGGAGGATACGGCCTGAACACCACTTTTATTTTTCTGGCTTGGCCCAGACCTTTACTTCATGACGGTTGAAGGGGTACTCAAAGTTCCACCACCGATTTTAGTCATAATTGGCCAGAATTAAACCCCGCTAAGTTGTGGAACAACCGTGGCGATTCTACCTTGAGGACCCCTATTGCATACAGCCCCCAAATCACAGCAAAAAAGCCAAATTTTGGTGGTATGCAATATCAGTCTTTTTCAAAAACGCTTCGACATTGCGAGTATATATCAGAATTTGCAGTAAATTGACAAACGTTGCTTATTTTATCAACCCGTGCCTCAGACATTGACAGGGTCGGGGGCACGGAGTTTTTTTACACCGTGTCAAGAGTCCTGGGTGTCGGGAGAGCAGTCCTCTCCCGGAATTCCTTCCTTCCCCCCAGGAGCTCCTGTCCCCGGATACGAGGTTCCGGGAAGCCATCGGAGATAAGTGAATTTCAACAAGCTTTTCCGGATAGGCGATAAGCAGTTCCCTTCCACGAAGGTCAGGCAAGTCCAGTACGAGGGGGGATTGTAGCAAGAAAGAAGAAATGGGGAAGAAACCCAGGTTTTGGGGTCGGACTTTGGTTCATGAACCGTAGATGACCGGTACTTCACGGTAGAGTACAGGGTTTCCTTCCTTCCTTCATTCCTTCCTTCATTCCTTACCTTCCTTACTTGTCCCAGCCTTCCTTACTTGTCCCAGGCAATAAAGCATCGGGGAACGGGGATTTGCGGAATATATTCGCACGAGAAAAAGTGAGTACGGGATCCGAGATAAGTTAAACCCGACGATCCCCTGCCACCGGATACTCTTCCAATTCAGGCTTTCTATGCTCCACGAAAGCGTGCCGCCCAAGTCCCCACCTATTCATGCCTGCCGGGCTTCCCAACCCCGACTCCCCGATGATCGGCCCCACCGGGGATTAGTGCTTGTACAGTGCCGGGATACCGCATAGGCCGGCAAGAACCGGCCAGCTCTGTGACTACCGTATTATCTCTTGGACTGTTGAAACGGTGGAAATTTTTATGCGGCCCTTCGGAGTATCTAAGACACAAGTTGACAAACAACTCTTTAATTACTACAAATTCGCAGGTGCGCAAACACCAGACCACAACAAATACCGTATTAGCAATATTATTGTATTTACGCTCATCATCACCGAAGAGAGAGAGCACATTAGTAATCTCAGTCTCGGACCCTAGGAGGGGGTGGCATAAAAATTTCTACCGTTTTCACCAGTCCAAGAGATACGTTCAAATAAGATTTTTATTTTGTTTTCTCGAAATCGCGATAAGGAGCCACATGGGGTAATTCCTTTGTAGCTGGGGCTAAGCCTTTCGAAGCTGTTTATTCTGGCGCTGTCATTGGGGGAGGGGTTTCATCCCAGTCGCTTCATTCAACAGAAAAAAATATGCAGTGCAAGGAGAGCACGCGGCGGGGAGAGCAGGCAGTGCCAAAGGAAATTTTTAAAACTATGGCTTGACGCCACACACGAGTCTAACGTAGACGAGCCAATGAACGGTGGGCGCTCGCATTTCCGGGCGCTCGCCAAGAAGAGAGGCCCGGGATTGTGATTTCGGGGTCGGGTCAATTTCTCCGATGTTGGGGGATCGGGGGGGGGGAATGTCGAAAAAGAAAAAGGAAAGAAAAGGATTGCTTCTGTCTTCTGCGCATGCCCCCCCCTCCAAGCCAGCTTTACCTGGCCCGAGCTCGTGAGGGTTGGTCAGTTTCTTCACTCTGACATGGGGATGGATGGGTACTAGGGGAGACGTGTTTTTGCGTGATAGTGCAAGAGAAGAATCGTTTTAATGGTAGACTATCCTCGTGCCGGAGATCTTCTCCCCGGGTCCTTGTAGACGGGGCTACCAAATCTATTCCGATTGTGTGTCCGCACCGGTAGGTCGAATTTTCTCCCCAAGAGGGTAGAGATGTTGGGAGCATAGCTACGCGGGTTGTGTATCAGTGCCGGGACCGCATTCTAACAACCGGGTTGTGTCATAATGAGCCAGCCTGCACTACCCCGAATCTACTACTGCAGTGTATTTTTGTCTTCAAACGACATCTTGTTGTTTCAGGTAAAAGCGCGGCGAGAAATTGGGAATGTCTCCCCCAAGATCCAATCATGTGGGGTCGATAAGTCTTTCCCTGGGACGTGAACGTGCATCTACTGGATGCAAACACAGCTGCCGGGAAGAGATGCGAACCTTCACGGTTAGATGGGTCTCGACTGCCGGGACCGAAAAGGCCCAATGGTCTGCCAGTATCGAAGCCAGGTTTGGGATCATGGGTACCGTACAGGGTCATCGCTGTCTGGTGGAAGGTCGTTGCAAGAAGTAACCGGGAATCTTGGCGCTGCATGTGCCAATATTCCTGGCGGCGTATTGCAAGGCTCGAGTGTAGTCTTGGCAACGTTGGAGATGCGCGTTCTAGGATATTCGCACGGATCCCGATTTATAATTACACAAGCGCTAGGCCTAAGAGGGAGTGTTTAGAAAACAAGGGTAGAGAATTCCTATGCCTTGCCCGATGCAAGGCAATTGTACTCGTATCATTTGGGGCTGTTGGATGTGCTGCAGCGAGGGAAATTGGATAAAAAAGATGTGGGATCGGAGTCTTTGCCAAATGAGGTTACTGGGACACAGAGTGTCCCTTCGTCTGCACAGAATTGCATTCACGTTTAGAGCAGTAATAGACAAGATCACTATTTTGATTAGTTCGCATATTGCACAACTTGACCTTCCCTGAGCGGAGGATAAGCCAACGTGCATACTTTTTAGAGTTAGGAAGTGGACTAAATCCGGGACACTGAGATGGATGTAGGAATCGACGATTGGGGGGGGGGTGCCAAAACCGAGGGCGCACTTGATAAATGAGCGACTTCATTTGTGGGGAGACTAAAACCAATGGGGAAGTATGAGTGAGATTCTGTGACCCTAGTCGATGGGGGAAAAGGTTGAGTCCACTTTTGGCTTGTGTTCTATTCATAAAGTCAAGGTTTATCATATGTTTTTGGTCAACAAACATATATTTGGTAACTAATAGTGATGGGTTACCCCTTCATTAGCATTAATAACTACTTGTAAGCTTTCTGGTATTCACTTAATCAAACTATCTTGCCTTTGTGCTGGAATAGCTCCCGCACCTTGCAATCCAAGAACTATATTTGTTCTTTATCATAATTCTCACAACTTAGTCTTTATATTGAGCTATAAGATCTAAATTAGATTTAAATATAGTAACTGAGCTGGTTATACTATTGTATTCACTTTATTTAGATTGTAATAGGTAATTGTCTACTAGCAAAATGGAAAAACAAACTAAGTATGATAGTAATAACTCTTATACCCTGGTGTACAATTTGCTATAACCTTTGTCTAAACATGTATTTCATAGCATGTATGCTGAAAAGAAATCAAATAAGGATCTATAACTGCTTTCATATAGGTTACTGTATCTATCTTAGCCTTACTAGGCATAAAAACTAAGTCAAACTGAATTGTATTGTACAACAAAATACTTGCCAAATCATTCTTGACTTAAGACCAAACTCAAATACCTTCTTGGTGCAAAAACTTGAATAATTGAATTTCATACAGGATAGTGAATCTAGAGAATATTCAAACATGAGATTTTTAAGGAAATTTGTCAATATGAGACTTAGTTTTTATCATAATAACATTTAATTATATTATAGTAAAAATTTAGTGGCTTTTAGTTTTCATTATCTTCAGACTTTTGTAGATTATTACTACTCAGACTATAACACTCTTCCGTAGCCTTGCTACCTCCTCCAATTTTCTCATTTCATTAATTTCTAAACTAGAAATTTATTAAAAAGCTTTATAGCTCGCTAATTGTCATTAGAATAGTATCATTTGTCTACTGGTCAATTTAGTTAAATGCAATATGAAACATATAACTCTTGAAGAATGAACAGCTTATTATAATATATATAATTTGACAATACTCTGTATTCAATTCCCATTAAGATAATACTTTTAATATACATATTTATTACTTATTAATACTATATTATAGAGGCAATATATATTTATACCTTCAAATTTAGTTCAAAATGATAGATTTTATAAGTATACAATATGTATAATAGAAATTGTTGAAGTATATTAATATTAAATAAATAGAAGATAATATACTAGTAAAAGATAGATAAAAGCTAGATAGTAACTGGCTGTAACAATCCTAGTATCCTTGTATTATCAGGCAACAGATACCGACTTTTCTAACAAATATCTTGAAGCATGTACTATCTTGTCTAATAGTACGGAACTGGCATGTTGTTGTATAGAACTATTCCAATAGTATTATATTATTAATGCGATGTTTTGGATTGTCACAACAGTCACTGGAGTTGAGAGTTTATCAGTGGGGTACTCATCGAAGTTAATAGTATATAGAGAAAGAGAATCGTATTACAACTTGTAAGCCAAGGAAAGTACTTAAGCAGTGTTTAGCGCGTTCTTGATTCTGATTTGAGATCAGGTCTTAGTATTTTCAAATGAGATTTTCAGAACCTGAATTAGACTGACCCAAAATCATGATTTGAGATTGGTACATACCAAACACTTCGTGATTTGATTATGATTTCAAATAATACTTTTTTACTTTTATAACCCAATAGTAAATAATTTTTAACCATGTATTTTCAAATAAAATAGAATCTGTAAACTATATAATTAAGGTTGTATAGCAAACCCAATTCTAGATTCTCTTAAATATTCATAGATCTTTGTTCATATCTATGCATAAACTAATTCGATTTGTTATGCCTTTCATGACTCAGATAGAAGTAATAATAATAAATATCATTCATCTCTCTCTTGTTACCCGTCTAATCAAGTCTGATCCTATCATACTAGCCTATTTTTCAAGTGCTGAAAAAGATGTTTCCAAAACATTAGGTATTTGATATTATTCATTCTTAGTCCCTATTGAAAGCAAGGTTTATTTAATGTACTGACTTCAAGCTGCCAATTTAGATAAAGCACTGGCTGGACTATTTTGAAAAAGGTTTCTATCGAGAACTTACTCTCACTGTATGAGTTATTGGAAATAATATTCTCAGCTGCCAATAGATGAACACTTGCCATGATTACAGTCTTCAAACAGTTGATAGAGACAAATAAGGAGATATGTTTTCAAGGCAGTGCTCGTGGCCCTGGTTAACAATATACGAATGACCTATTAAGCTAACAGAATTCATGACACAGAAAAAAAAGCATGTGAATTGACCTTCATATCTTCAGAACACGCAATTGAACATAGCTCATTTTATTAACACTATGTTAAGAAAAAAAGTCTCATAACATTACCAAAAAGGGTTTTCTCTGGACGTATAAAGCCTGCTTCACAACAAATCATGTTGGCTCTTTGTGTCCCGTGTACCTGGATTTGCTCTGTCTTCTTTTACCTTTCATGCCTGGTGTTTGGTCTGCTCAGAGTGCCCCCTATCCTTCACACCATCTGACCCGCTTGTTGTGCTCCGATCCCCTCCTAGCTCTTCTCTCTGCTATCCACTCCCTTATTCTCTCCTCTACTGGCCTCCTGCCTACCCCTAGCGGTTGCACACATCTGGTGGCTATCTCTACTATCCCTCCACCTCTGGCGACCTAGATCTGTCTGCTTCTCTCCACTGACATGCTAGTTCTCTTTTTTCTTAGCCTGCATCCTACTGTCACTTCCATAATTCCCATACAGTTTATAAGAGGCCCAGTGTGGTTGCCCTACAGACTCACTACTTGGCTTGGCTTCCGTACATAAGGGAAGCATAGTTTCGCATTAATCATCTGCAGAACTCAGGTGGCTGGATTGAAGCCAGACACTTTCTATGGGAATCGCTCCCTTAAGGCGCAGGCTTCAACTTAGCCATCTATTCAATTCAATATATTTAAAACATTCCCTTCAACCCTTACAGATCATGTAATACTCCTATAGCTGAGTGGAAGCTGGAGACTCAAAATGGGCACTTCAACCTTAGGTGTATAGCTTGAACTTGCCCGTATATTCATATGGAACAAGACATCCTAATTAAAACATTCCCTTAAACACCAGTGAATTATAAATTACTCCTGCGGCCGAGTTGAAGTCGGACACTTAATATGGAAACTGCCACCTTAAGTGTCCAGCTTCAACTCTGCTGCATATTTGTGTGAAACAATTAACCCAATTTAAAACATTCCCTTAAATGCCCACAAATCGGGTAGTACTCCCCTAGCAGAGTTGAAGCTGGGCACGGAATATGGGCACTCCCATCTGGAGAGTACGGATTCAATATAGCTGTATATTACTGCAGAACAATTTAATTTATTTACAAAATGGGCGCGAATCAAGTCTTCCTCTTGCAGCTAAGTGGAAGCCAAACACTCAATATGGGAACTGCGATGTTAAGTGTCCAGCTTCAACCCAGCTCCATATTCGTATGGAACCATTCAAGCTATTTAAGACATTCTGTTAAATGCCTGTGGATCGTGGAGTACGCCCGCAGCCAAGTTGAGGCTGGACATTCAATACGAGCATCAGCAGCAAAACCTTTTTGTCAGGACATACAGAGCCTGCTTCTGGACGAATTGCATCCACTGTTGTGTCCGGTCCTCCCAGATCTTGCGTGCCATTTTTGCCTTTCATGTCTTGTGTCTGGTACGCCCAGACGCCCCACTTTTCCTCCACACCGTCCTAGGTATTTGTCGCGCCCCCACCCCCTCCTAGTGACTCCTGATTGTATTCGCCCCCTTATCCTCTCGTCTACTGGCCTACTGCCTACACCTTGCGGTTGCGCATGTCGGGCTGGCATCTCTGCTACGATCCCACCTCTGGCAATCTAGATCTGTCAGCTTCTGTCCACTTCTGTCCACTAACATCCTACGTTGTTTTTTTCTTAGTCTGATCCACTGTCACCTCTATAATTCCCTTCCTGTTTAGAAGAAGCCTGGTGTGGCCGCCATACAGGCCCTCTACTTTGGTTGGCTTCCCGCCCCATAGCAGAGCATAGTTTCGCATTAATCATCCGTAGAACTCAGGGGCTCGAGTTGAAGCCAGAAACTGTCTACGGGAATCTCTCCCTTAAGTCACTGGCTTCAACTTGGCTGCCTATTCAATTCAACGTATATAAAACATTCCCTTAAAGGCTCACAGATCATGTAGTACTCTTGCAGTCAAGTGGAAGCTGGACACTCAATATGGGCACTGCCACCATAGGTGTACGGCTTCAACTTGGCCGTATATGCATACAGAACAATTCATCCGATTTAAAACATTCTCTTTAATGCCCGCAAATCATGTATTACTCCCGTGGCCGAGTTGAAGCTGGACACTCAATATGGGAACTGCCACATTAAGTGTCCAGCTTCAACCCGGCTGGATATTCATGTGGAACAATTCAACCTATTTAAAACATTCCCTTAACCGCCTACAGATTTTGTTAGAACTCCCCAGGCCGAGTTGAAGCCGACACTGAGTATGGGCACTGCCCTCTTAAGCGGATAACTTCAACTTGGCCGTATATTCATGCAACACAATTCACCCTATTTAAAATATTCTCCTGAATGCCTGCGGATCGTGTAGTACTCCTGTTGCCAAGTTGAAGCTGGACACTCAATACGTGAACTGCAACCCTAAGTACCTAGTTTCAACTCAGCCGAATAAATACTGTACATAATTGGATAGAATAATTTAATATATTTTATTAAATGTACTTAGATCAATCCTGTGATTCACCATACAGTGCTTCTCCCTGCTTGAAATTACCTGCGCTTGTCCAATCACTACCCTTATACTGACTATTCACACATGTCTCGACCCTTGATCCGGTTGCCGACTCGAATATGTCTGCTCGCAATGTGAAATCTGTTGAAATTTCGTTCTCTCTCCTATGCATACTTCATAACACTACCGTGTATTCTTTTACTTAGTTTGTGTTTCAGGTCTGCCAGTACACCACTTACATTACTACAGCTAAGATATAGATTATGGTGTTTTATTGATTGTTTTAGGATAATATTTGGGGATTTAACATCTGCTTCTCTATCCGGTGTTCAGGATTTTATACATCTCTTATGCACTATTATTGGTTATGATATTCACACTACACCCTTATAGTTTCATGCACAGTGTTTATATTACGTGGCAGGATTTCAAGGTCAAATATGTTCACACTGATATTACTTGGTAGGATTTCAGGGTTAAACATGATGTTCGCACTTATGTTCTTACATAGTATTCCCTATATTTCATTTATACATATGGGCGTACACTTTTGTATAAATGTGTCCCTACCGCACACATGTTTTGGAATAATTATGAATCAGAACTTCTACCAAATCTGCACTATATTCCTCATCTAGCATGCCTTGCAATCCCCCTTGCACTTGTGCAGTATTATCCACATAGAATAAATTGTGCCCTAGGTGTTCACATGTTGAACAAAATCTGACAGTATTGATCGGATTGAGTATGCAAACTAATGCCAGGCGATGGAGAGCGGCAGCCTTACTTAGAATATTTCTTATCTTGAAAAGTGCTAGCAAGTGAGCCACCACGCATCCTCGTAAATCTCCATAGCTCACTTCCCCATTAGGTTCGACCTACATCTATTCATTTCTACAGCCACCATTATGGAATGCTATTGTTCTAGTGCAGCGGGCCTGGTGGATCTGAAACCTGTCAGTTTCCAGAAAGTCATCCACTGGGATTTCAAGCTGAGCAAATCCTTCTACAGGAAGTAATCCCAGTTCGTCTAGTCTGCAGGCAACTGCCAGTCATCTGCAGAAGTCTGTCTGATAAAATACAGTATCTCCTCCATCATGTTGGAATAATGGATATTGAGGGCTGTACATAATTGGGTCAGCATGCTGGTGTTCTGCATACGGCTTTTAACCCAGTGAGGTGTGCTGCGACTTGAAACAGTTAGTGTTCGTTGCTGGGCCCCATATCTGACAAATAGGGTATTAAGAGCAGGTTATTAACTGCATATTAAAGAAATAAGCGGTGAAATTGGACAAAGGCTGAGTGAGATAGAGCTCTTGGGAGCTACACAAGTTTGAACAGCTCTTACTTAGTCAGTTCTGGCCTGATTTGGATGATTCTTTCAGCCAGTTAATCAGAATAACCTAGGTCATTCTTTCTCGGCTTCTCGGAAATGGCGCCCTATAACGAAGCCTAGAAACACTTGGCATTTCCATCCTACTATCTTCTACCATGATGTAACAATCTTATTGTTGAGCAGTAGTGCAACAGACAACAACAGTTGTCTCCTGCATAAACAAGTCTCATGTTTCTGCACCAAGAAGTAGGGGATTACTATCTCTTCAGAGAGTACAGAACTTGCTTGCTTGTCTTGAGTGATCTGTCAAAGCATACAATCTTGTCAGATAGTAAGAAGAGTGGATTGTCATGTCTTTATAGAACTATCACAATGGTTCTATGTTCGGGCGACCCGTCGCTGAGACTATCACAATAGTCCCCGGATTCTTAGAGTGTAGGCTCTTGTAAAGGAGGAGTGAATGTAAAGAGAGTAAAGCATAATCGAATTGCAACTTAAGTGTAGAAAAGTACTTAGAGGGTTGCGTGAAGATCCTATCCCTTGGTCGGTTGGTTTTTTCTATTTTTTTATCTCCCTTTTTATATTTGTTTAAGGTACAACGGTTATGTTAGCACTAGTTATGTGGACAAAAAACCTCCAATAACAGTCTATCCCACTTCTCTTGGCTAAAACCCTCTGACCCTGCCCAACCCGTTAACCACTTTGAGTAGAGGTGGAAATAGTGCTCGGTACTACGGGTAGAAAGTACAAGCAAACCACAGGCCTGAATACAACAAGCTAATAACCTCGTTAGACGTGGAACCCAAAGGAAGAAACCCCTGACAGTGAACAAACAAACTCGCAAAACAAGGAAAGCCTCAAGCCAATCTAGAAAGGAAAGACACTTAAGCCCAAACCTGTAGTCAACCCACCCACAGCCCAGCGAGGAACCCCATTCCTTCGAAAAGAGGGAGGAACTCCAGAGCTAGCAGGACAAAGACATACGATGGCACCATGCCCGAGAGGTAGATATACCTGGCGCATATATGCCTGGGAAGCGGGGACGAGCGCAATCCCCAGAGGGAGATTGGTAACTGAGCCAGCACTTATGACAGTGTGTAGCAGGATGAAGTCGATCTCCAAGTCCACCAGAAAGACGGTGGGAGGGTGTTGCATGTTCCTGAAAGGACAGAGGTGATAAGCATGAACTCCCTACACACAAGCAGAAACAACCACACATGCACTCACGATCATTATGCCAGGCCATCAGAAGGAGACAAAGGCCAGGAGGATGGGCAGCAGGAGGCGTAGCCGCAGTATTGAATGAGTAGGGTGCTAGCCGATGTAACCAAGAGGTGGAAGGGTAGAAGGGACAGTCACAACGAGAGGTGTGGACGCGACCGACCAAAATGAGATCACGATTTTTTGAATACCCACCGTACCGAAACATTTCCCAGGAGGAGGTGCAACACCAGGGAGCAGTACTACAAGGGCAACTACTTCACCGATAACCCAAGACTAGCAGCCGTGTGCTGACCAGTTGCGACCGTACGAGACAGGTGCAAGTGCTAAGCCAGGGGCCACTAAGCAAGTGCGTGGAAGAAGATGAGGAGAGTAACCGTAACCCTCTAGACAAAGGCTGTCCATAGACAGTGCCATCAGGAGCGGCCAGAGGGGAGAGGCGGATGGAGGGAGCTTCACCCTTCTAGGCAGCGAGGCTATCAGAAAAGGGAAGAGGGATACCACCCCACGATAATTTCTCATTGTGTTGAGATTTCAATCGAGGGAGGTGTTGGAGAGATGGTTTGTGCCTATCTCTTGGTTGTTTTTTTTACTTTTTTTTTTAAATCATGCGTTGTTTGTTTCAAGGTACAAAAAGCCTTATGCAGCACGAGCTATGAAGAGAAAAAAACCTATAAATGCAAAACCAGGGCCCGCTTCACCACTTCATGGGAAAAATCAAACACCCTGAATCCATAGGAACAGCCCACCCCGCCTAGCACCTAAGATAATATACCCCAGACACGTAAGGAGACAATTCATAGAGATGTACAGGAGAGAGACCCAAACCCTTCGGCAGGCTCCCCAAAACGAAAGAAACGATGGCTGCACTAAGACCCGAAACGTGGGCCTGAGGGGGGTGAATGAATGATCGTCGACAAGAGAAAACACGGAAACAGGTGGCCCACTATAACCAGGCACGCGGTTGCGCAGGTTATTACATCGATCCAAGGCGTTGGACAGTAGCCACGGAGGCAGTGCAATACCACGACTAGGCGTAACTGAGGAAGGGTCAACCGATCGGAGGGGGAGGTAGAGGAGGAGCAGTAGGGTGCCACATCAGCAAAAATTAATCCTGCGTCTGAGGCGCGGGCGCCGCGTCCGGACACATCCTACGTCGTTTTTCCGTCCTCTGCGTCCCCAGCCTCCGGACGCCATTCCCAACGCCGATTGCGTCCTGACGTGACGTCGGACCTTACCCACATCCCGCCGCCACCCCACATCTCCTACTCTTCTCCCCTTCCTTATCTCATGTCCTGACCTGTCTTTTCCTGCCTCGCATCTCCGCAGCATCCGGACGCCTTCCCAAGGTACCCCCTTTTCCTGCTGCTTCCGGGCGTGCTCATAACAACTTGCCGCCGATATCACCCTAGTCATTCCTGCCGGTGTGCCTTCTACTACTACTACTATTGTGCATAATTTGTTTGTTTCTAGATGTTTCTATTCCTCTATGTCTATATCTCTACTATATACTTGTCTATTATACACGTTTATCGTCTAGTCGTGATCGTGACGCTACATCTCCGTCGGGGAGCGATGTAGCCCTCATCTAGGCTACGTCGCTCCCCGAGTTTATTTTGTTATACAAGCCTCCTCTGTGATCCTAATAGATCTCGTTAAATGTGCGTAAATCGATCTGACTGTTGACAAGCCAGCGCCGCTCTGTCTACGGTATCAGATGCGCCAGGCCTATGATCATCCCGATATCCACAATTGTGAGCTCTCGGGTAACGTCTCTGAGCTGAACGGTTACTAGACCGTGTACGTCCGACGGTCGTCCGCAGTCTACCAGGCTCATGAATTGAACCCCGGCGCGGCAATAGACCGTATCCTGCTGCATATAGCGCGACCGGATTTTGAACAGAGCTATGAGCCTTGCCGGGAGACGACCCCAGAGCACACCATACATATTCTCCCCACCAGCCAGTATCCAAACGCAATCGTTCCGACTGGTCTGGTTACGGAAGAGTTGAGCACCCGTGCATCGGGCCCTGTATATGTCGTAAACACCTGACTCCTGGAACGCAAGAACCGGGATCTCCAGTTGCGTCAGTAGTTCCACCGGCAAAGCTTGAAGTATCGCAGGATTTTCCGGCAGTCGGCGCTCGGGAGGCAGGCTCAGTCAGCTCTATCGTATCAATTCCCGACAAATCGTCTCCGGGGAAATATCGCATGCTCTGCCAAAATCAACGATGTCGTGGATATTATCACGACGTCCCTTCAGAATCCTCCGATGGTCTGGTGGGGTTGGCGCGGGCCTGGTCTTCTCTAAATGTTCTACTACCTCAGTTGGTAAATCAGCTCCTGCACGTTGAAGGAATTCCAGATTCAAAATTCTCATGCGGATCGCATGTTGTCGACCATAGCTGCTTAGTATCTGTCGTGCTACGTCGATTTTATTTGAGCGTCGCCATCCATCCTTCATTTGCTCCTTATGTGCGAGCTCTCCATACTCGGTAGAATACATGGGAATATTGCCGAACATGTAGATGTGATCGCGAAAGTGACTTATTAGATGCATCTTAACAAAGTTGAAATTAGATTCGGAA
>Ga0307509_10003181_pt1 | contig 25413 bp, 32 predicted proteins | sample 10_EM_MG_FD_202245 | JGI IMG/M metagenome (GOLD analysis project Ga0307509, IMG submission 202245) | Populus trichocarpa ectomycorrhiza microbial communities from riparian zone in the Pacific Northwest, United States - 10_EM | ecosystem: Host-associated > Plants > Roots > Unclassified | place... | reverse complement strand
AGTATCCTAAGCATGTGTTCCTGTTCATTATCAAAAGAAAATTTACATCACAACAGGAAGGAAATAGAAAGAAAAGTAAAAAGAATCTCTCAACATTTATTTTATCTTTGTCAAGCAAAGGTAATTCTAGTTTTTCCATAAAATCCTACTTCATAGGGAAGGAAAAAGTCTTAAAGCCAGAAAACATTTTCTTCTTGGGATGAAAACAAATCATACACTAACAGAAAACATTCCGGAGATCTATGGTAGCAATTTTAACAGAAGAAGCTGCATCCTAATATACCTGCAGTTGTGTTTAAGAGTTGAGAGAGAGGATTCACATAACCAAAGTTTTTATGGGATTTTGCTCTTCGTATGAGTTTCCTTGAGCAAATAATTCACAATGCATTATGCACATACTTGCAAGTGTGTGCGCAAGCAAACATTGCAGGAGAAATTACTTGTAACACTACAAGTGATCAAGAAAAAACAGAGAGATGATGCTATTCAGTAGACAAATACCAGAAACAGATCTGACAAAGGACCACAAACACATACTGCTAAATTTCATTAGTTAAGGCACCATCACTAGCCATGGGCCAGACATTACAAGGAAGATATGCCAGTACAATATCATGCTATTTAGTGGTAAGAGATGAGAAAATTAGAGAAGTGATAATCTAAGAATGAAAAAAAAAAAAAAAAAAACAGAAACAGAAGAAAAAAGAAAAACTTCAAGAAACAAGTTTGTTCAGATCATCACATGGGATGAGAATATATTTGGACAAGCAAGATATGCTTTTTAGTGGCAAAATACTAAAATTAGAGAGGAGATGATATAAAAATGCAATAAGCATTTCAAACAAGAACAAAAACAATACAGAAAAACTTCAAGAAACAGCTTTTATTGGGATCATCTCATGGAATGAGAACATATTTGGACATAGAGTTCATTAAATGGACCTGGCCAAAAAGCATATCATGCTGTCTGGTCAGGTGCCCATAGAATTCTCCTGTTTCCAACAGGATGTGCATGATCATTTTTTTACTCCTCTAAAGAAAGCACCCTTTAACAGAAACATTTTACCTCAAGATGTTAAGACAAAAACAAATACTCCAAGGATAAGCATCAAGTAAAAACATAGCATAAATTAAGCGTGATGATAGACACATATGAAGTGCAGTCAGCATTCATTAGAAAAGGCACAATGGTAGCAGCATACCCTAAATTAATATCAGCAATCGGCAGAGGCTGTTTAACTGCATCTCTGACCACTGATTGTAGATCTATCCTGATACAGAAGATTTAGATTTCATACGAGGAATGCTAGTCTTACGAAGTTGAGGATTTTCTATGGAGTACACAAGAAGGCTTCCATCCTTGGTCCCAGCTATGAAGCATTCCTCCACAGTTACTGTAAGACAAGTTATAATCTTTCCAACTCCATTATACCTTTTGACAATATCAAATGTGTTCATAGAGCGCACAACTATCTGTCCTTGGTCACCTGCACAAACCAAGAACTCACCACATTTGCTAAGTTCAACACAGTTGAGGCGCCCATTAGATTCAGAGGTGGCAAGGTGCTTTCCGTTAATAGAATACAGATGTAAACTGAGATCCTCATCAGCATAAAGGACTACCCGCCCATGCCGAGATGCAACGAGTTTTGACAATGCATTGCCAGATGGATGGCGTAAAGATCTTACATATTTTCCCTCCCTCAAGGTATGGAAAACACAAGTTCCATCCTTTGAACCACTAATAACTAAATCAAGCTCCACACTAGCACATAAACATGTAATTATGTCATCGTGACCACAGAGAATATGAAAGGGAGTTTCAGCAATGACATAATCTTTACGGGCTAGTTCAGTCGGAGTGTTTCGAACTCTCTTTTCAGTGATTCGGGCACGAAGAACCTCCCAAACCATGACTGTGGTGTCGTAACTTCCAGTAGCAAGGAAACAACCATCATCTGTCACTGCAATTTTCATAGATTTAAGAGATATGAGGTGCACTCCAAGAATAATTCAAAATAAACAAATAACTATCAAGAATAAAACATTTTAATAAGCACTATGAAAAAGATATGGCAATATACGATGAATAGAAGATCATGTGATACAATAACAATGCTACATCATGAGATTAAATGATGATGGAAGATTCCACTCCAGAGCAGTCATGACATTATAGAATGAGAACTCACTAGCGTGCTATGACACTTTGGCTGGCCTTTCTACTTGTAGAAGCTTAAAACGCTATCCAAATAAATGTTATCCTTAACAAAATTCAAAACAATGATACTTGCACATTATCCTTTCCCCTCAAATAATTCATGTATCTGTCATTCATATGCTCCATTTCAAGAATGGCTTGCACATCCCAGAAAGCAAAAGTAATTGGGGTTGAAACTTGGACAAGCACAGGTCCATCCCTACTTTGACTTCGTAATTTAATTTTTAGCACCAGAATAGGTGATGCCAAGGATAGAACTCCCCACCCCTTGGTCCTAGAGATTTAATATCCCATCAAACAACCATTTGACTTCGAAGCTTAATAGATAGTTGAATGATTTGAAAATTAGACAAAGGGTAACCCACTGCTACCTTATGTTGATTTAATTTAATAATAAGAATTAGGGTGCCAAGGCTCAAACTCATGACAACTCTGAAGAATCATGCAACCAAAATGCTTAACATAGGATGGTTTTTATTATTTTCTCACAAACCCTAAAGCAGAAGCCCTTTAGGCTGAAACTTGGCAAACCACATGCCTATCACAACCCTTTGCTGAATTTTGATTTAATTTGATTTAACTATTATAATAGGGTGTCAATAATCAAACTCCTGAATGGTCATAGAGGCCTTTTCAGGTCAAAGAACCACTCAAACCAAAAGTTTTTGTTATTTGGGACACCAAAAATTGGTTTATGTTATATTCTCTTACAGCAGATCCACATTTTAATGTGATTCTTAAACATATGAACTTATGGGTGGACACAACAGCTTCAATACAAAGAATTACCTGCCACACAGCTGACCACATCTTTATGTTGTCGAGTGCTCTGCACCATTCTTCCATCACTTAAAGAAATGACTTGGAAACTATTTTCCCAATTACCACATGAGATTAAAAAATTCTCGGTTGGTGTTTGCAATATTGCAAAGCATTGTGCTCCTAGTTCAACATTTTCAGCCAAAGGACTGCCAATTTTTCGAGCAGAAAGAACATCATAACCAACTCCAAATAGCGGTTCCTGCAAAAGTTTGAAAACTTGTATTTAATACAAATGGATCCTAAGAAAATTTTATTGTAATATATTTTAAAAATTACGGGGAACAATTAGTAATCTACATGAGAAAATACACTCAACCTGGAAGCTAGAGAAAGTGAAATTTCCACCAGATTGAAGCTGAGTTGTCAACCACATCTTAACTGACAAAGTTAGCCCTTGGTTTACGAGAACAATATTCGAATCCAAAGTACCAACATATAATACAGCTGAAGGTGGATGACTTGTACTAGATACAATGGATGATAAATTAATGGAATCAGGTGCGAAGTATAAAGGACGGGCAATTGGAATTGGAGGCCCTCTTCTAGGGTGTTTCTTGCGGAAAATCTGAATTGGAGTTTGGCCAAAGTTCGCAATCTGGTCTTCAATTGCTGATCTCTGCAACTCATCTTCCATAGTGTCCAGATCAACAGCACCTTCGTAAGTTAAATAATAAAAAATATTTGCAGCCTGCAATCCCATTTCATTTCCGAAGAAACTAGTGAATATGGAAACACTAAATATCAACCAAGGCAAAACATGCATCACTTGTGAAAAATAAAATTGAACAAACCAACAATACCTCCACTGCTGGTTTTCCTCGCTGCTTGTAACCAAACACCAAATCAATCCAGTGATGGAGATTTGAGCTAACATATTCACTTTCAAGTGCATCTCGATTTTTATTTATAAATAATTCAGGTGAACCCTGCAAAAAAGGATTTAGATAAAAGTTATTCCAGATCACATGTTAGAGATAATAATAGACTTCCAGAGAAAAAAGCGAAATACAATACATGGTACACACATACATCTCAACAGAATCCATTACACAATCTAAAGGCAACATAACAGACCACCATTTATCAAACAACTTCCATCTCCAATTGAACTTTAGGGTTTGATGTTGCAGGGGGTTTGAAAGAATAGATAACTGCCAACAAAACCAATATATTAAGTGGCCTGGCATGAGAAAAGAGGAACTCATCTGCTCACTGGTTTCAAGATGATGCCGAACTCCAAGATGGCCATGACTCATAGAAGTGGGCATCAACGAATTATGACAATCTCAACTCATTAACTTCATGGAGCATATTATTTATTAAGACCAAAATTGATATTTGGTATAGATCATGTAGTTTAAAGTTTATTTCATCTGCTTGTAATTTGAATTAAGCTTGATCCCAGCTTGTATTAGACACCTGCCCACATTAGTTTCCGTGGCACATCACATTTGCACAATGACAAAAATGAGTTGCTTTTGGATTAGGATAGCAACACTTGTCATAGGACTAATGGCTGAGCTCTAGAGTATATCTGAAGCTCGAGGACCTTGTGGCTGCTGCAATTAATCCCCTCATCATCATTCTTGGATATCTCCCCTACCTCTCATTTGGTTTCTGGTTCTCTTCCTCTATCATTTGTTCATTCTTTTAATATTTACCAAACCTAATTATTATATGTTCCTGGATATTTTAATGTGATAAAATTCAAAAATTAAAATGCATAAATCCTCCCTTTCAGTTTTACTTGGAATCTGAAAGGTTGTACAAGCGCTTTCTCCTTTCCAGTATGACTATAGTGCTGTCCGAACTATAAAGTGCATGGAAAAGTTCGTACCTTGGCCCAGGGAGGGAGGCAAACATCCCCTAGTGGTTCCCCGTCCTGTTTGACTCCCAAATGATAAGAATTTGAATTAACAAGAAACTCCGGCATGTAAAAGAACTCAGGAATCAACTCCTTCACATCACTAGTATTAGAAAGACAATTTCGATATGTGCCTTCAATGCTTTGGAAAAGGCGATCTGCATGATCAAACTTACCACCCTGATAGAAAACAATGGCTCAGTTAAGTATATGCCAACAAATGATAGAAAAGAACTCAAACACATATTAACACTAAGAAAACCATATTGAACCAAATAACAAGTGAAACACGAGCTATTACCTTGAATACTACAAGGCTCAGCTGAAATGAATTATATGGAAAATCAATTAAGCCACTGACTTTCATCTTCATCTTATTTCATCCACAAATCTTTAAATATAGTAAAATACACCTTTTCTCGACCTAATAGAACTAGCTAAAAAAACCTTTTTCAAAATAATAAAACTTCATAGAAAAGCTAGCTATCAACTGAAAGTTTGATGCATAAGTGAATGTTATTCCTCCTCTCAAGATTTCCAATCACCCATACTGTCATATTCTATTTCTAATCACAGTAGGATAAGTAAATTACAAAAAAGGGTTCCACCAGTGTGGTGTCCTAAGAAGGAGAGATTGGATTCAATCCTATGCTCCAACATCTTCTGCTCGAACCTACATCATTGCGGTTGAGGGCCAAGGATGGGTAAAATGGAAAATAGAGAGAATAGACGAAAGAAATTTGAATTTGAAGTTTCACATTTAATGGAAAACATTCAGGCAACTTTCCTTATAAACAAGAAGTCAAATGTGCTTAGCCTCTCCTTTATGTAGACGAAGCGGACCATAATGACAAATGCTTTTACCAGGAGAATCCTAAAAGAAGTTGATTTTGTTTCAAAGACAACCAAAAAAGAAAAGAAAAAACAAACAGAGAGAGAGAGAGAGAGAACTCTCAATTTCTTATTATGATGGGAAAGAATAAGAAGAAAGGAATAGAATTTCATAAAAGCAAATGGGAAACAAAAAATATGCATGCATAGCATCATAATCCTGTGTACACTCTTTATTCAAACACTCGTTATGGAATAGAGTGAATTTTGGGCTCCTTCATGGTGTTCTAATTTGATGCTTTCAGAGGAGTTTTATTAGCTGACATTCAACAGAGCTGGCTAGCCTTTTAACTTTTGTTGTTCCCTTCAGTTATGCCTGATCTCGAATCTTTGTATTATATTTTCTTTGTGAAATCCTTTTCTTGAATCAAAACAATAAATAAATAATCAATAAATGGCTACATGCACCATCTAATCATATCACATTAAGCTTCCACATGCTGTATCAGATATTTAACAAGAAATATTTAAAACCAGTACCTGCAAATTACGGTGAAGAGATGTGAATGGCTCTAACCTAAGAAGGTAATAAAGCACAATCCCCATGCTTGAATAATGAGACCCATAGTAGAAGCTGCGCTAAGGAATGGAAGAACTGTCACCCATCAGGGAAAACAGGAACTAGCAAATACATGTAGAAAACAATCACAGGTGTTAAAAATATGGATGAGAATTACCTGGGTATATCAGGATCAGAGAAGCTGCGATACCTGTCTTCAAACACCTGATTAGGAGAAGCAAATATTAAAATACTTTTAAAAAGCTTAGTTAGAAAAACTGTGTTCATCATTCTAAAAACAGATGACGAGAAAACAAACCTCAAAACGTTTTACATCAAGAGCTCCAACAGGTTTAGTAAGATCCCGAAAGGTCAAAGCCTTGTTAAAATCAAGATCCTCAGAGGAATAATCTGCCAAAACCCAAGGGAAGACAGGATACTGTGTTAAGTCATTGTAAGATCTTCCTGCAAGTGTGTTGAGGATCATCAGGTATTCAAAGTTCGTTATATCCCTTCTCCTCCAACTCTCCCTGGCAATTTCTGCCATCCGCAAGGCTACATGCCTATCAACAAATGAAATAGTCCCACTCTTGTCCTTACTACTTCCTTTCGGAAACAAGAATTCATTTCGAGTAGCAACTATTAATGTTCCAACTTCTTTTGCATCCTTCTGTGATGCGAAATTCAAGAAGACAGGAGCAACAGAGTCACTGAAGAAAATCTCTATTGCACTGTATCTAAGCAGATAACGACTCCAATGGACAGCCTTTATCTATAACAAGAAAAGGAATATCAACAAATCAGGTTTTGTACAAGTGAAGAAGAGAAACAAAAAATTACTAGAGTTTACCAACCTTGTCAACACTCCATCTTTTATGTCGCCTCACATGTTTTAACTGCCTTTGCTGCACATTTTCATTTGCTAAGACTGTATTATCAACAGAAATCACCTTCTCAGGGCTAAAATTGACATGTATAGGCCAGTTAAGAGACTTATGTTTCTGTTCAAGCTTGTTTGCATCAGACTTGATAGAAGCTTGGAAGTTTTTGAATACAGATGATCCTCCAGTACCTTCAACCAAAAACTCACCAAAAAAGTGCAAGAAATTTTTCTTGACTGCCAAATTTCCAGCCAGTTTTCTTTTTGGTGTTACAAGTACACATTGAACAGACATGAGAACCTGAAACAGGAAACCGGCATAAGTAATGCAGCAATTCTAGCTCTATGTATTCTCAAACTTGACTCAGACATACCTCACTAGTTTCTGTTTCTTGTGAAGTGGAAGAAGAATCTCTTTTGTCTTGTACAATTTCATTCTGACTGCTACTGTCTCCAACAAGATCCAAGCGTTGACTCTCTGAAGGATCATCAGGGATAGGTGTTGTTTGCCCACTGGTTTCAGCATCATTTTCACCAGCTTCTGAAATCACCTCATCAGTTATCCTGCGCACTCCTTTCAATAGAAACTGCTTCATTTGCTCAGGAATATGGCCCACAAAACTATTTTTGGTTTCATTTACAGGAAGAGTATCCTCATTGCTAGAGGATGAAGGAGGAAGACATAGCTTCTCATCAAAGTGATAGTTCTGTCTTAACTTGGGTCTGCGTCTCCATGCATCCTCTGTCTTGTCAAGTTTCCAGTGCTTTACAACACCATTTGGAAAAAGATTAGCTGACCACGGACCTCTCTCATCAATCAATGTGCGGAACATGTGCATCCACTTCTCCTATCAAGGCAACACCAATTGTTTTATGAGCATAATCAAAACATTCAGAAACGTTCCAGAGGCAATAAGACAACAGTTAGAAAAGATGGTATATATTATACAAAAACCAACATACTGCAACATTTTGCTCCTCTTCCTCGTGCACAAGCTGCTGTGCAGCTCTTCTACTGTCATCCAAAGCAACAATTGAGTTCAAACTATTTTGTATCTCATCTTCAAATGCTTTCTTGTTAGTAGTTTCCACAGTGGAATTCTCATCCATCCTAGCATGGAGCTCCTCCAACTGCCTGGTGCGGTCAGATATTGATGATTTTATGTATTTTGCCTCGTCAGAAACCTGTAGAGTAAAATATAACAATTGATCAAAAGAGAGAAATAGACATAAACAGACTTCACCATCTAACTTACCATGATCCATTGAAAAGAGGCCATCCTTTAAAAACAAATGAAGGGTTCCACATGAAGCAGGATGAAATTTTTGTATAACTTGTTCGTGTGCTCTTTTTCTTAAAACAGGCTTCTTTATTGTGGAGCATAATCTATAGCTAAGAGTATGGATGTGTTGAAGTTTAAATAATTTCTCATAGATGACCTTTTCCTATTGTTGCATGCACAAAATATTTCATTTTGTTTTTATATTAGTTTTTTAGTTCGTATCCTAGTTTTCTTCAATAGACTTCTTGACATGCATATTTGCCTGTAGTGAACTATGTACTAAATGCAATAAGAAAAAAGATTTCATCACATCTTCGTACCAGCTATATGAGGTATGGCCTTACATGTGTAAGAACCTGACAACAACTTCAACTGAAGTTTTTCTAAATATAAATTACTAGCCAGAATGTAGTCTACAGGAGTTGATTCGAGGAAGACAAGCAGGAGTCTCTTAATACCTCTAGTTGCAAGAACTATATTCGACTTTATATTAATATATTGAATCCAGATCATAGAATCAGCTTATCATATACTTCTTTTACTTAAACTTGAAGCTTCTGATTGAAAAAAAGCTGCAGGGTTCTCTTTTGGCCATCCTCTTTACTGTCATCATACTATCAGTCAGTGTGTTATGCTGTACCAATTGGCATTACAATCATGAATCTCCCTGCTCTCCCCCTGGACACTAATATTTAATAAATGATCCCATATCCTACAAGTAAAAGTCATGACAACTACCTCCACCTTTTTAAGGAGAAGAAGCACCACCAGGCTATCAGCTTATTGATCTTTAACTACTTCATGCAATGAAAGCAAACAGAGGAATAAACATCAAGAAAAAACCAAGTAGAAGTCTATGCATAAAGCTGTATGACAAGAAAAAAGACACTAATGAAACATACCGCTGCAAGCACTCGATCCTTTTGAATTATACTGTGAATAGAGCTGGTGTCTTTTGAGTTACTCCCTGTATCAGAAGAGTCATCTCTACCCACAATGCTAGAAGCCAGCATCGATTTACCACAGTTGATTGTTTCTCGAATTAGGTGAGATATAACATGAAGACGAGCACCATCATCTAACACCCCATATTCAGACCTTACAGCAAGCAAAGACCTGGCCACAATGACAAAGTCACAACCCTAGGTTAACACTGTAGCAAAGAGATCACAGGTCAGCCTTCATGATTTATGTAAACCAGTGCAGCCATAAGACAGAAAATCTAAAGACAAAAAAATGTAGTTAGGAGTTGAGAAATAATACCAGATGAAAAGCTGCAACCTGCTCTTACTTTGCTCATCATCGGCAGCCAGAATAGAAGGTAAAAGTGCAATAACCTGTTGCACACACCGAGATGCTCTTTCTAGGGAAGATCTGCAAAGATACAGAATAGCAAGTCGGAAAACAATTCTTGGGCACCTCTCCCCTCTTAAAAGCATAGCTTTGTCAGCAGTTTTATTTGGTTTTCCAGCTAATGCATTGCCAATCCCCCCTGACACAACAACCGCAGCCATTTCTGCTGCAGGAATATTCAATGATTCTACTAAGCCACGTGCTCTTTGACCCAATGATGGTCCTGCTGCTGATGATGATTTAAGCATCATCTTGCTTGGCCCTTTGCCATTGATCTCGCTGATAATAATCCAAAAATTTTCATACAAATCCCACCACTTATCATTGATTACTTCACCTTCATGTGTGGTTGAATGCTTGCCACCCCACGGATTTCTAAAAAAAGCGACAATTTCATAAAAACTGTTAAGCATAGTACATGACTACATGAAAAGATGTGGCTATTTGAAGAACTTGAAAATCATAAAAATTATATTGAAAGCTACCTCCATGGGTTACACAAGAAATGAGTAAGTTTTGGGGGCTTGATTTACTGTTCAGGTTTTAAGGTTTGATGGCTAAAAATTGGAAATCCAACAATCAGTGGTAATTTTGTAATTTCATAGTCAGAGGTACTTTAAAACTACCATAACTTTGAATTATTCTATTTAAGATGACATAGGTTGATGAGTCTTGGCAAGTTTAATAGTAATTTGCTTTCCTTCAGGTCACATCTTGATTTGGAAGTCTTTTCATTTTTCTGAATTAGGAAACTTTTTTTACACTTATAGAATTGATTTAAAGTTTTAGGGAACATAACCTCTTGGGATGTTATCGCACCCTTGGATGGTGAGACTCCACTAAATCTTAATTTGATTAAAGTTCAAGAATCCCTCACCAAAGCTCCATTTTTCATAAGAACCCCCCCTAGTCACTGTTAAAAGGCTGTGAAGAACCCATTTTTCACTGCTCGTCTCTTGAGCTAACACATATTCCTTCAAGTGCATCATACACCAATATATACCTATGTGTTCATACATACTCTTTAGCCCACCAATTAAGCTTCTAACCATTAGTCAAATAATCTTAGTTTTGGCTGTTGCCTATTTTCAGCCAGCCAATACTTTTTTGTTCTGAATAAAACTATTCTTAACCCAGAATTGACTGTAACCTAAGAAAATCTAGATCTTAAAAGCTTTAGATCACCCTCATTGTATAGCATCCATAATCCAATTTGAGTTTTGTCCAATATCAGAGATTGACGCATGGAAATATCCAAGTTGAATAGCCAAATGATCATAAGAAATAAAGAGCACATATAATCTCCAGGATAGTTTGCTTCCTTTGCATCAAAATATAACTACATCTATTACAAAAACTTCTTAAAGGAGGAAGGAAATTTTATGCTTGTAGAACACTCAGAACTGAAAGTAAGTTAATTTGAACCTCAGAAAAAGTTGTCTAATAAGAAACAATACCAATTTTCAAGCACAGCTTTGTATATTCTAAAATATTTTCTTGTGTAGACCCCCTTCTAAGTAACTGGTTTCACTTTCTACATATAGATTTACACACATAAAACATGCAAGTTGTATATTAATGAAACTTCGTGCATGGACAGAACTGAGTATTCAGTGATTATGATGCTCATTTCAATATATAGTATTTTTGAAATGGTATCTCCCAGGTTAATAAATGAAAGTTAATGGATAAAGTCGGGGGAGGGGGGGGTGAATTGAGTCAACTGAAATTACCAGAGAGATTAATGATGCAATGGAAGTCTGTCTGACTACATTCTTTATCAAGCAAGTTTCATCATTACCCATGCGTGCATTAAAGAACCAAAACAGGTTTCATTTTAGACAAGTTAATTCACAATTAAAAATAATAATAAATCTGACAACAGACAGTGTCTTAAGAAAGAGCAACAACTGAAAAACATAGTGACAATACCTAGATGTCTGATTATTAAATTCTCCTTGCACAACCTGAGAGAGTGCAGAACTAAAATTCTTCTGACTTTCTAGTTCTGAAGAATCAATCGACACTTCAGAGCTGTTTTCTGGAAACTACAAGAAAGAGAGAGCATTTATTTTGCTCTTCTGTAGCAGAAAAATATAGAAACAGTATTCAAAGCAGTTTCAGTACTGTAAAACAAGGAGATAATGCTTTTGCAAGCCCATGACATGAAAGTTCTAAGATCTTCTGCATAAAGAGAAAACAACACCAATAATTCTGAAAAAAACACAACAAAAATGTAGAATATTGTCGTTGGTTTTTTACAAAACAGACAAATTTGCACAGCACTAATAAAACATTGAAATGATAATAACTTTGACTTTGCATAATATTAGATTTTATAACAGAGCATGGATAACAAATTCATGCAAGTCCATATAATAACAATGTGAAAAACAACTGTGTAATTTACCATCGTTAAAATTTGAAGGAAATACTCCTTTTAAATGCAATTGACCCAACAGGGTTCAAGCAACTAATTAAGCATCACAATGGACTCAAATCTTCCTGCTAAGTCCTTTGGGGCCATCCCAATGAACTTAACTTCAATAACTGCACAGGAAAGTATAGTCATGCCAAGGCATCAGCAAGATAATCGAAGAGCCACATACCAAAATCTTATGATCAATTTCAGCAACGAGCATCTCATCCATCAGTTGTAGAAGATATAATGTATTGTCCCGACAAGGTTGTGCAGCAAAGATATTTTCCTCAAAAGAAAAGTCTACCAGCCTTTGAATCAGGTCCTCAAAGATATCATGAAGCAACTTTCTACGTGAGATGCTGTCCTGTGGTATAAAATGTTCAAGCAAAAACAATTCTTAAACTGGTGAAACTGGTGATAAATTTTAGGTAAACATAGACAAAACGGTGACAGATATTCATAATGCAGACAGGATTTCAACATACTTGGTCACATTGCAGGAGTAGAAAATTCACTGTCTCTTCCAACTGTTGCCAGCCACCTTTTACTGAAAGCATATAGTGGCAAAGAACAACACAAAATAAACTCCTCACCAAATTCTGCTCGAGTCTCTCACTATGAGTTTGGTCTTGAGACTCAACTATATAGTCTTTGATCACGTTAAGTTTTAAAGTGGCTGTTAACCATGCATTCCATCCATATTCCTATTTGCAGCATTCAAATGATTAGAAAATAGTTTAGAAAGAGTAGACTAATTATTCGTGGTTAAGAAAGTGTGTAGACTAACTATTTGGAGTAATTATACCATCAAAGCTTCAATGTTTGAAGAATTTGAATCAAGCAGATCAAGCAGATCCCTTATTATTTTCGTTCTAGTGGATACATCCTCACAGCTAGACAAGAATCCGAATATGATAACCAAGATTTGAGGAACAAGAAAATGAGAATTATTTCCTTTGCTTCTCTGCTTGTCAACCTGGTTATATTTCTGCAAAACCTGCATAATATCAGTTTTCATTAAAGCAGTTTAGAGATAAATCCCATGGTATACTTTAAACCAAAATGGTATGCTATTGAGCAAATGACTGGTGAGCTTAATTACTATATTGACGGGATGAAAGGAAAAGTTGAACTATTCACAAAATATTGGTAGTCACCTGTTTGGGACTAGCACCACCAAGAAGAACATCAAACAAGGCTGCACACAAATTATCTGTTAGTGGAAATCTGAACAACCTATCAGATATAGCTGAGAAGACTGGCTGCATTTTTGAACTGACTTTCTTCTGGCTTTCTGAAACAGATCTGGATCTCCCAACAGAAAGATTGAAGAGTCTTGGTGGCTTCCTCTCAGATTGTAAACCAACCAAAAGTCTTCCCAGAAACTGCAAGCTGAGAAGTCTGATAGGCTCATATTCCCTATTGGAAACAAACAGGAAGTTGAATTCTAAGAATATGAGAACCATTGATTCAAATCCTGAATTCTATGAAAGAAATAGAAGCACATCTAGAGATAAACTATATGCAAATCAAAGACAGATATTATTCTAAAAGTGCTATGAGTTCTGAAAGAAAAGGTTGAATTTTTCAATGTTAGAGAGTAATATAAAATCATTCTTGAGGCTTCATCTAGGAGCTTAGGTTGAACTAGTTCTTTGACATGGTATCAGAGTCTTGATAACCAACTGGTCATGAGCCAAATTAATAGAATTAAGCACAGGGTAATGGTGGGCCGTGCAAGTTTCAAATCCAAAGAACTTTCACACCTAGGAGCTTAAGCTTTTAAGTTGAACTGATTCTTTGACATTCACTACTGCAGCCATTTAGGAACAGCAGCATCGTGTAACCATATATCAACTCCAAACGTAGGATAAACGTATATTTGCAATGCACACATTCAGGCTTTTAGGGGAGTGTTCTTGCCTTTCTTTCCTGACATTCAACAAGTTTGGAAATCACATTTACATTCAAACCTTTTCTTTACTTTCTTTTTCTTTTTGAAGGATGACTTACTCTCCGAATTGTCTATAGTCTCTTTCTTTCCAATAATACTTTTTCTTTCTTTCTTCTGAGAAGAAGTATATACAAATAGCAGAGGCACTTAAAATGTAAAATGTTTAACTAAAAGCAGGCTGCTTTAGCAGTTGTTAAACAGCTTTTACTAACTTGATGAAGATTCTGGAGTTCATAATACCTAGTTTAAAGTCTAGCATATCTACATATAAATGAAACACCAGCTTAATTTAACTCACCTACCAACCATGAACTCAAACAATTTTGTAGCCCCTTTTCAATTCAAATTTGCAAAAAGCATGCAATTGGTAACAAATTTCATTTCAATGCCTTCAAAAGCTCAAAGTCTCTATAAAATTTGGCATTCTAGATGCTACATCTAAGGAAATCATCATATGATCACGCAACAGCCTCATAGAATAGCATACCTCTGAAGAAGATTAACAAAAATGTGGCAACCACCAATGAGATTAACTTGTTCAAGGAAAGCAACAAGCAGTTGTTTTTGAGAGAGAGCACGGATGACCATATGCAGAACATCCTCAATGCATGCCGTATCCTGGCTTGTTTCAAAGAAGGCTATTATTGCCTTTATGTCTGCAGTGCCAATGCATTGCCTGCATATCCCAAAATTTTATATAAGAACTTGTAAAATAAAACACCAGATGAGAAACCAATAAACCAAAATAAGTTTGTTTCAAAGTAACTGCAGTAGTGGAAACGGTACCTGAGGCTCATCTCACCGAGACTCAATAAAAGAAGACGAATTTTGTGAGTTTCTTCTCTATTAGGTCTCTCTCCAATAATAACTTTGGTAATGGGATGCCGAAGAGGCTTGCTTCCAATAGCAAACCGAGATTTTGAGTTGTCCCAATAAAATTGACGAATTATATCAATAACACGAGGTAGTTGACACAGACTCTTGAGTAATCTTGGATCATTGTCAAATTGCTGGATGAGAAACATGTAAAGCTCTCGCTGCACCTTGTATACTGTGTAGACCCAGATGAAAGGATTAAGAAAGATGCAAGATATGGCATCTTTAACAAGCAGCTCAGCTAACCCTGAAGAAAAAGCAAAGAAGATAAATACTTTCAAACAAAAAAAGTATATGCACAAAATGCAACTAAAATGATTGAGGATAATCAATACATGAATAGAGTACTTTTCCACATGAATTAAAATTAGTGGATAGTTTATGATACACACCACAATTTGCAGCAACGTTAAACAGATGTTTCAAAGCTGAAAGGGTCTCCAAATTGAGTAGCTCTGGTGGAACTGATTGCAATAAAAATCCCAGTATTGAAAATCCAGAAAGAAGATGCATTTGCTGCTGATTTGCTAAATTATCATCTAGGACAGAAGCTATAAGCTCAATAACCTCAGCTGTCAGGCGTTCTTTTGTGATTGGTGTAAGCAATGCATGTTCAAAGGATCCACTTTCTTCATTGTCATACCTATCAGATTGGGAAATGAGAGGAAAAAACACAGACACGCCACCGACACAGTAAATTATCTGTTGCAGCATGCGTCGTGAACATAACTGTGTACCAGCCATAACAGTTGCTTCAAATGCCTTCTTATCTAATGCATGATCTGTTACCAGTGAAACATTAAACAGCTTCTTGCCATCACTTGCCTGAAAAAGAAACTAACTGCTTTGAATTTGCCCAAATATCCAAAGCAAGCTTTTAAAACCAAAATTTTCATGAGAAGACAGCAAACCTGGGCATTGAGTCCAAAGATAATTTTTGATGACAGACCATCTTTAGAATCAAGAATTCCACTGGGCAATGAGCTATCATAAAAAGGTGTGGCTTCGTTATCAAGGAACGAGTACATATAGCTTGGTCCCAAGGAATAGATGCCCTGGACTTGCTCAGAAGAAATGGCATCACTAAACAAGTAGACAGGACCAATCTGACCATGAAAAGAGAAGAAATCTCGAATGGAGTCCGGAAAAATTTCTTCTTCATTATGAGGCAAATTAATTTTCATGCCAATACTACTGCTCGTCAATAATTCATTAACTTTTGCATATCTGAATCATGAAAAGATGCAAATCAGGGAGGAAAATCCCTCTACGCAAATTGAAATGTGAATGAAATAAAAGACAGGAAGTGGGATAGAACCTGCATCGTTCAGATGCCACGAGATCACCATTCACATAACATCTCAACAGGCTACCCCCAGAAAATGCCCGCCCAATGCTATGAGTTATGCAAAGAAAATGCCATTTCTTACTGGCTAAATTAATGTGAAATTGAATACGCTGCTGCTTCAGATTAATTGACTGCCAAAGACACAAGGAGATAATATTAAATGAGATGCTAACAAGAATCTTCTTAGTCCAAATTATTGATCAGAGCTTTTCGTATATGAATTACCACCACCACCAGAAGATTTTTCCCAGCCAATAACTTACCTCATAAATAAGCCTTTCATTTCCAACAGCTGCCAAGCACCCTTTTCCATTTTCAGAAAGAAAACTGAAAAGACCCATTGTTCCATTTCTAGGGAAGCTTTCCACTCTAAGCCAGCACGAAAAAGAAAAACCCTTGCTGAGAGGCCACTGCACAGGTGTTTTAACTATAATCCCCTGCAGTAAGTTAAGAGAAAATGCAAATAATCATTTTTTTTATATTATTGTTAATTTCTCTGAGAATGAGAGTGCAAGTATCCTGAAAAACTCATGTTTAAGAGTAAAAGAAGTGTATTTTATCATGATAAAATAAATCACAAGTATAAAGAGGAGTTTAAAGCATCATCCAATTCAAAGTTAAAAAATCAACACAATAGCTCTCCAATCCAACTGAAAACTAAGAACCTTACATCTCTCAAAGCAGTGACAAAAAAAATCTATCCCATAAACAATAGCCTAAAAACAGAAAGATCCTTAAAACTAGTGAAATCGAGTTCATTTAACTGGACAAAGATTGCACAATAACCCCCCAACCCCAAATCTGATTACAAATTTGTAAAGAAGTAACAAGATAGAGAAGACAATGAAATGATGAGAACAAAATCATTTTCCAAATAAACGTTATGAACACAAAGAAAAGTTTCCTGTCAATATCAATGCCAGCTGGAGATGCACTTACAGAAAAGATATGTGGAAAACAAAATCATTTTCCAAATATACATAATGAATGCATAGAAAAACTTCCTATCAATATCAAAGCCAACTGGAGATACACTTACAAAATAGATGTATAGCTCCATAAAGAAGGGAAGGAAAACACTGCATGTCAATGTAATTGGATATGAAGATACAGATTTATTTCTTTAGATAACTTCTAAGAAACCATAGGGACTTACAGAATCATTCCCGTTGAAATCAAAAAAAGCAGTTGGGCCCTTCTCATTGAGCATTGACAAAACAGTGGTCAATAATAGTGAGCAGTACTGCTGCCGCATCCCGACTTTTTCACTTCGGAGAAGAGCAAAGATTTTACGGATATCCTTCCCAGATATGCTATGCCCACCAACGACTTGAATCAATTGCGCAATTTTCAAAATGGTGCTGTCATTATCTTCTTGAGAAAACCAATCAAGAAGAAAATTAAGCATTCCTGCTCTGACACATGAGGCTCGGTTGGAAATGGAATCCCTGAGCAGTTGCTGGAACATGTTGAGACCATAGTGCCGCAAAGAGTCACTGCTCTGCCCAGTCATAAAATAGAAAGTAATGATACAGAGTATTGTTGTCAAAAAACAGAGGGAAAAAAAGGGACAACTTCAGAGATGAGGCAGTGGCCACTCCAAATCTGAGGAAAAGGAAACAAACAAATGGAAAATTTACAGTGGGAAACAATTACCAACCTTCTGTAGAACACTGAGATAAAGTATGATCACATCCTCATTCTGAAGCAGAACAAGAGTGGAAAAAACTATATATGAGAAGCAAGTCTATTTCACTAACTTAAGATTATAAAAACATTTGAGTATATAGAAAAGGTAAAATAAGAATTAACAAATGTATGATCAACTAACAGTGACTGGCAATGAATTGTTCCAATTTTCAGGCAAGGATATCACCTTTATGAGAGGGCTTGATTTTATATCAAACTTTCCATCGACAAGCATATCAAGAAGTGCATTTAAAAGTGCTTCACTTGGACGCCATTGACAAAAGTCCAATAGCAAACTTTGCATTGTCTGATAACCCTTGCCAACTAAGGCTCTAAACGAAGCCTACAAAAATTAATGGATTAAGTATAATTGGCATTATTACATAGCCACATGAATAAAGAATTTTCCATGCATTGCAATAATTAAGAGTCCGTTTGGGAACGTGGTACAACCCGTGTTCCCAAAAAAATCAGAAGATGCAAAAGGAAGGACAACAGGAATCACACAAACAGAGTGCTCACAGAAATGCTTGTATATAAAGTTGGAAATTGACTTAGTTACATTGAATCAAACTGGGCAAAATAAGATGAATTAAGCAACCACACCAAAATTGTCAACACCCACCCACCGCCACCCAACCCCCCCCCCCCAAAAAAAAAAAAAAAAAAAAACAGAGAGAGAAAGAGAGATCCAATTTCCAAGCTTGTTTTAACATGTAAGGTGATCACTTGATTATCAATAGGACTTCATATACACGAATAATAGAATGAAAAGACTCATATTAAGCCTCGTTTCATCTGATAACTAATGGACAAGAGAATTTTACTCTATATATACTGAGAGATCATACCAAGCTGCAAAACGTTTTAAACTATAGTCAAAAACCAACAGCCAGGTTAGTTCTCTTTCCCCTTAATATGTTCATCTTACTACTTTGCAGTAGCTCTTCAATGCCCATACCATATTACTGGACTCCCACATCTACCATCTCTTGACGATGGAGTTCCCAGCCACAAACAGGCATGTAATTCACCACCAAGCCCATTCATCCACTAATTCCTAACTATGAAGGACATCCATACACAGACACACATGCATGCACGTATTCTCAATTATTGCAAGTACCAATAGCATTAATATTTGTAATTACCAAATGGACAAGAAACATACATGTCAAATCGTTACTTTGTAAATAATTCTCCATTAGAAACATCAGCCTTTCAATTGAAGTTAATTATTCATAGAATCCGAAGGTGAGAATATACAGGAGCACCATGAAGGAAGATTAGAGGAAAACAAAACACACAAAACAAAAGCAGGAAAAAGGGATTACCTTTGAGTCATCATTATTTTCTAGGAGGCAGGTCAGAGTTTGAAGGACATTTAGAACCAACTTCTCTCCATACACCTCATCAAGATTACCATTTAGTAATGAGACAACATGCAAAAAGCATTCGCCATCACGAAACAAGGCTTGGTAGTACTGAAAGAACAAATAACTATTAAGAAATCAAAACTACCCAAGAGCAAAGTTCTCATCATATATAACCCCCACAACCCCACTCATAGGAAAATAATAATAGCAACCATAATAAGGTCTCTGAAATCAATATGACTTTTGAGGACAACATACCGCAGGATTGGTCATGAGCATCTCTCTCATTCCAACCAATAGATTGATAGACAGCTCTGCAAAACTTTTCTCCCTTTCCTTTATTTGAGTGAAAGTCTCTAAATACTTTGAACATAAATGCAACTTTGCCTTTTGATCTTCTAGAGATGATGGAACTAACTGATGACATGGAAAAAGGTTAAGTTCAGTTGCCTTGACAGTGACAACAACAACAACAACTGTCAAGCAAACATTGAGTACAGTGAAGTACCTTCATGAGGTCAAGGATGCTCTCAAACACATGATTTCTCATGCCTTCTTCCCAAAATAAATCAAACAAACAATCAATGCAAGTCCAGTCACACAAAACGAAACTCCCTGCATCATCAGCAATTGAGAAAAATTTTGTGAAGAGCTCCATGCATGTATCCATGCATGTAAACCAACTTTGGCCCATCTTTTCTGAATTAGGTCTCTGACCACCATGAAGTGGTAGTATTTTACTCTCAAGAGAAGGGCTCATATTTCCAGACCTTCTACACTCTTCGGCTTGAATACATGCAACTTTGAGGACCCGAGAAACTGCACTTAGAGACTTGAAGGAGGCAATCGTTTTCTCTGGCAAAAGCTGCAATATATGCAGTAGACTCTTTGCAAGAACAACAGCGATGTCAGGATGACATGCACATTGTTCTAAGGCATCCAGTAAAACAGACACCTCAAGCTGCAAAACAGAAAAGCAAATTCTAGCATGACAAATGCAACACTACCAAGTTTATCAACTAATAATGAGATATTTATGGCCTTTGCAAAACCCAGATAACAAAGTGCCTCAAAATAGCATCTCTCCCCTTCAACAAACATTCATATTTTTAGTTCATAAGCAAGTTTGTTTATACCGAGAACGAGCAAAAATGGAGGGCATCCTTTCAATGTGACTCATATATGAAAGAAAAGTCACAACAACAAAAGCTAAAATCGATAACATCAATGAACTCCAAAAGAAATAGATGAGAACAATTTTGTGACATTTATAATCACAGATAAGTCAAAAGATTTCCTCACCCTTTCGAAGTAATGCTATTTCACTCCAAACAATGACATCATAAAAAATAAGATAGGAACATGGCCATGTTATGTTATTTTTCCCCTCCAACATGGATCACAAAGCTTAACCACTAAAGATGATGCTGCTCAGCTTATCCCAAAAACTAAGAAAAGCATAGATCATATCTAAAAGAAGACATGGGATTGCAAATGATTCGATATTTCCCCAATATCTTCAAAAACAAATGTCATCATGCAAACTCAATTTACAAGGTTTTACCAGCTTATTCAAGTCAGACTAAATTCAATCTCCTTTCTTATCAGATAATATGTAAGAAACAAAACATCAATCTTAAAGAACTATTCACCATTAAGTCAAAAAGAGAATCATCAAGTGAATGAAACAAAAACCTACCAAGTTATCCACAGTTCCATTGCAAGTTGCAGCAAATTCCACAAAGGAGATTACTTCCATCTGAAGGATCTCAAAACTACTAATCTTTGTTTGATTGGAAATGCTACTAGAGGACAAGTTTCTGTCAAGCTGTCCTGGGAACCCTTGATTGTAACTGCCACACTCTCCAGCTATTTCTTCTGAATCTGGTCCGAAGTGGAAAAAATTCTCAGAGAAGATAAGGTCCCATATCCCCTCTTCCCTGAATATTTCAAGTGATACAGGTGATGAAACAAGAACCTTCGTAAAGGCATCAAGTACAGAGTGTTGTAGGACATTAGCAAAGACCCTGCAAAATAAACAAGCAAATAAAGGAAAAACGAGGGAATCATGGGAAAAAACATGCACTGTAAGCAAAATTTGGTGCCCTGAATTTCCTAACAAGAATACAGGGAAAGAATACAGAAAACGCACTGCGTCATCACCTTAAATGGTTAGGCAACTCCTTTTGATTTGAACAAGCCTTGATGCATGGAAAGACTGTAAGAAGAACCCCCATGACCCACTTAATTGAAAGCTCACCATATGCTGCAGAAATTGGCATTCCAATTCGACCAGTGTTTGTTTGGACATGGTGAGGTTTAATATTTTCAGGAGCAACAATGAAAGAACACAGCACCCCACTCAATTTGACAACATATTCATTCCAAAGTTTAGAATAAGCAGCATCAGCTGGAAGGGGAAAAGATCGTTCCATCTTTACATGATTCTCATTTTCCAAGTCAGAAACAGGAATTTGGCAATCATCCTGTACAGACAAATCCTTTGTATTCTGCTCACACTCTTGAAGCAAGAAGGAAAGCGAACAAAAGCTATTTGCAAATTTATGAATTCTTCCATTTTCACATAGGAACTGCAGGTTGTTCATATTACCAAAGCTGAATATTTGTTAAGGGCATTGATAATTGTTGGTACATAATTAACAGCAGAAATATTGAGGAATAAAAAAAAAGGCTTTCTTTTTCACCTTTTGGACCAAGAAACATAAATGGGGAGTCTGAGCCAGATACTAAGAGAACTCCTACCAACCTAGCCCCTGATACGATATATAATGTCCAATTTTCCTTAAAAAAAGAAGATTTCATGATTTTTTTTTTCTTCATCAAAGGATACCTTTCGCTCCATGCAATTCAGAATTCTAAACTTCCTAATGATTGAAGTATCAACTTAAAGCCTAGTTATCTTTTTCATTTCATAAACAAAGTTGGAAAGCACTATACACACATAATCTGGATTCACTTCGAGGCAAGATATCAAATGGAGCAATGTAGAACATTAAATCTATGCAAATGCATGATTTGAAGGATACACAGCCTCTCTTAGAACTGTCAAAGACAGTACATGTAACTGGAATATTTTCAGCAAGGGATTCTCACCTCTGCAATAGAATGCAAACCTTATATTTTGAGAAGACATGATGGTGAGCACAACAAAGTTAAGACAAAGGTTCAACTTGAAACAAAAGCATATGAAAGAAACCAAAACAAACATAAATTATATTTCAAAATGGTAAAGAAAAGAACTAAATCAGCATCTGATATCTTGTCATTGCTAATTACAACAAAAGCAACACTGCTAAACTTCTAACAGTCTCGAAACCATAATTTGCTAAGTGAAATAATGCCAGCACAAGCAGCAAATTAAATGCTTTAAAAGAGAAATTAACTAATGTCAGAACTTTCATGCAGCAGACCACATCACACACGCACAGCAAGAGCAGAAGAGCAGTGAAGTTAGAGATCAGAAAAATCAGAGGCTCAAGGCAATAACTAAAAATCTTATCCACTCTAGCAATAACAGGATCAATAGAAATTCCAATAATCTCCACCCCAACATTCTCTCCAGGCAGATGCAAATTTCAGCAAGCCTAACCACACTAGAATAGTTAACTCAGGCAAGATTAAGTTTATCAGTTTATGGCCTTCAACTTCTTCATGGTGTTCTGCTTCAGCATTGTGTAGGGGAAGTGGAGAGCAAATTTAAATGATTTGCCAAAAAAATGGGAAATACAGAAAACCCTTTTTCAGTAAAACTTGGTACTAATCTTGAGGATGCCTTATCTTCTCCATTGCGTTTCATTTTCTCTATTTTTTCTTGTATTAAAAAAAGGAAGGAAGACAATTCAATACATCATTGCTCATGCTTCCAATATTATCAACTGGATGAGGATATTAAAGCATTAACTAGATTTTAGGAAGATAAGGACAGTGTATTTTACATTTGGACATTCCAGTGATCCAAAAAAAAGTTGAAAAGTTTCTATTTTACCTTGGAACCATATTTCCTCATGAGTGTCTATTTCATTTTATCTTAAAACTGACATCATCGAAGAGATTCCGATAACCATCAAATGCAATCATTAGATAAAAAAATGTTGCTTGCCAATCATCAAAGTTCTCAACAAAGTTTGCCATCAGATTTTGATATCCTAACATGAAAATTATTACCTTTCATCACCAACATGAGAGGCGTTCCTCCACAATAGCACATTAATTGATGGAAGTCCTTGTCCATCCAGCAGAACTTCAAGCCCTCCAATGCTTTTAAAATGATTTTGACCACGTGGATTATTGGATAATGCTAGATGAAGAGTCCACAAAGTCAAATATTGAAGTGACAAATCTGTCCTTTGTTCTTTCATGCTCAACCTTCTGATGACTCGCAGCAACTCTGAAGCACAAACAAATTCAGTGAGTGGAATGTTGAATACAACAACACCAAGCCTCAATCACAAACTAGTCATGGGCAGCGGCTACATGGAATGTTGAATGCAAATAAGAATAAATGTTCAGCGAGAGTACTAATTTAATTGTGGACCATAGAAAAATGACACGAGAAGTTTCTATCAGGATTGATTGGTGCAACTTCTAAGCTCAAGTCACATACACTAAGTGATGACTTCAGTGGGGATGCCAGAAGATAGTATCAGGATTTTCGCTCTTTTTTTCATAAGAAGAGTATTTAATTAAGCAAGAAAAGGTGATAATCTAAAAAAAAAAACTATACAATATGATATCCTCCATGGGGAAATCAATAAAAGAGCTTCCTAATCCCGCCAATGATGTGCTAGAAGCACAGGTGTAGAACAAACATGAAAAGGTTAAAGAGAACTATTATATTCCATGATAACTACTTGGACAGGAATTGGTTCTCAAAATTTATCAAGCTATTCTCCATCCATGGACTGCCAAAGAATCTTGTAATCCTTTCCCTTCCCAACCACAAAGCTCAAAGATCCAATACCCTGCCCCACAAGAATGCCCAACTAAAAAATGACCAAATGTATTCATAATCCAGAGCTTATAAATAATCAACCATGACACTCTCTCTACATGCATATGGCCAGATAAATTTCAATGTTGTGGAAATTTCCCTGCAGCATATTATGTGAGTTTAAATATTTCAGAATTAAAGGAGTGAAATATTCATTCACGAAAAGAAGCCACATGAAAAACTAAAGGTGTGAAATATTCATTCATAAAAAGAAGTCACATGAAAGACCAACACTGCAAATGACTAGAAGCTAAAGCCTTCCCAACACAAGAGAGGATTGAAATACCAAGGGTGGGTGAGTGGGTGGGTGTGTTCATTGTATTTGAATATATAAAATCATTGTCCTCAGAGATACATACAGGAGCAACCTTATGACACATCTATGCTTTTTTCCTCTTTTCAGTAGAGGGACAATAATTACTAAACCAATTTAGAAGCATCCTTTTCACTGTGCTTTATCAAGTCAAGTTAACATGTATAAAGATCTTAAAAGTGCCTACCTTACCTACTAACCAGTTAAGAACACCAGCTTCCATCACTGACACAACTGCCCTCTGATGCCAATATAGCCTCGTTTCAGTAGGAACCTTCACACCACTAGAAGATTCATTGGAAGATGCACCCCAACTGGGGGTGAAAAACTCTGCATGGCTACTGAACAACTGTGCTTTCTCATATAAATTTGTATTTAAATCAATATAACCACATATTATGGACACCACATATAAAAGTATTTGTTGCAAAAGTCTGGTCTTATCTAGAGAAATACTAGACAGACTCTCGTCGCCAGATAGTTCACTTGTTATTGATTTTAGCTGTACAACAGCCCCTGAAAAGAAAGAATTAAAAACAAAAATAAAGTAAAAATGGGCAAAACATTCTGACTTTTATGGCAGTAACTACTCTAGAAACAAAAGGACAGTA
>Ga0307509_10003180_pt1 | contig 25419 bp, 21 predicted proteins | sample 10_EM_MG_FD_202245 | JGI IMG/M metagenome (GOLD analysis project Ga0307509, IMG submission 202245) | Populus trichocarpa ectomycorrhiza microbial communities from riparian zone in the Pacific Northwest, United States - 10_EM | ecosystem: Host-associated > Plants > Roots > Unclassified | place... | reverse complement strand
CATAGAAGTGGTGAAAATGCTCCTCGAACGGGACGACGTCCACCCCGACAAGTCTACTAACGAAGGCCAAACACCACTCCATTTCGCCTCTGCGAATGGGCAAGCAGAAGTGGTCAAAATGCTACTCGAACGAGAGGACGTCTACCCCGACAAGTCTACCAAGGAAGGCCAAACACCACTGCAATGCGCCGCTGCAAATGGGCACGCAGAAGTGGTGAAAATGCTACTGGAACGAGACGACGTCTACCCCGACAAGCCAGACAACGGCGGCCTAACCCCACTTTATTGTGCCACTTTGTGTGGGCACACAGAGGTGGTGAAAATGCTACTCGAACGAGACGACGTCTACCCTGACAAGCCAAATAACGGCGGCATAACACCGCTTTATTGTGCCGCTTCCAATGGGCACGTAGTGGTGGTGAAAATGCTCCTCGAACGGGATGACGTCCACTCCGACAAGCCTACTAACGAAGGCCAAACACCACTATATATTGCCGCTGCGAATGGGAGTACAGAGGTGGTCAAAATGCTACTCGAACGAGACGACGTCCACCCCGCCAAGCTAAATAACGGCGGCCAAGCACCGCTTTATTGTGCCGCTTACAATGGGCACGTAGAAGTGGTGAAAATGCTCCTCAAACGGGACGACGTCCACCCCGGCACGCCAGCTAACGACAGCCGAACACCACTCCATGTTGCCACTTTCAATGGGCACGTAGAAGTGGTGAAAGCGCTCCTCGAACGAGACGACGTCCACCCCGACGAGCCAGACAACGACGGCCTAGCACCGCTTCATTTTGCGGCTGTGAGCGGGCATGTAGAAGCGGTGAAAATGCTCCTCGAACGGGACGACGTCCACCCCGACAAGCCAACTAACGACGGCCGAACACCACTCCATTGCGCAGCTCTCAAGGGGCACGTGGAAGTGGTGAAAACGCTCCTTGAAAATGACCACATCGACCCCGACAAGCGGGCTCGCGGCAACGTGACACCACTCGATTGTGCCATTGGGAATGGGCACGTGGAAGTAGTGAAAATCATACTCGAATGGAATGCGGTCCACCGCGACCAACGAGGCGCGCTAGGCAGAAGGCTCCTTGGGCTCTGGACTCCACTACTCTGGCTCATGGTTCCCCTCGCGTTTGGTTACATTGTGTCCCGCCGGTATATGCCCCGGCGATAAATTCTCTTTACATATTTATTCCCTATTTTAATTACCTCTACTATTTCTTTTCTCCCCTTCCTCCCCTAACTTAGAGTGTAGACTTGCGTGTTATTTGTATAATATAGAGATAGAAAATATTGTAGAAAGTGTATGTGTTTTATATAGGTGAAAACCGGGGCAAAAGCATTGGTTTAATTAAGATATGATTGAGATTTGTTTCTACTATGGACATGGCTCAAGGAAGGTGGTGCCTTTGTGTTAGTGCTCTCGATTCCTCTGCTTGTCCACGAGCTTGGGAGGGCTGTCCCCACTGTTTAGCCTTAGTCGGCGAGGGTTAATATAATAAGGTCTCTTTTAACGGCGCAAATGATGTCACATGCTGCAAGTGTACCATATGAACGGGACAAACTCCCTATACAGCTCAACCTTCCCAAACCGGGATTCTTAAATCTCTTTCACGGGGTATGATTTTTCCGTGTTAGATGATTACGGAGGCCGGATGTGTACTAAACACGGCGATTTGTCCACCGGTAGTATGAATTGTTGTTGCTTGTGAATTCGCTTCTTCCATCCACTAAAGACGGATTCGGGCAAGATATACTCGTAATCACTAGATATAAGTCTTAGTGATTACGGGATAATGAGACAAGTTCATAGCCCAACACGTATTTAGCAAAAGGCGGATAAAGGTACCTTTCCTTTATGGCAATGGAAGAAAGAAGAGAAGAATTAAACACACTCAGCACTCGGTATCATATTGGATCCTTCTACAGTAACTATGTGATCGAAGTCGAAATATTATTCTCGCTGAAACTGTGCTGATTGACCCATTCACAATACTCATGTCTAGTGCGAGTTAATGTAAAAGCTGGGGTATGATAGGACATATAAAATGCCAAAACTATCTCCTATTCATCCCAAGCAGTGTTCCCAACGGTCCAGTCCGTCCGTCTTCGGGAGAGGACGGGACTAGCTATAGCTCATAGTCCGTCTTTTTAGGGGTGCCAGGACGGACTACACCCGGGAAGGTGAGTACCGGACGGACTATAAGGGACTATAGTCCTGGCGCTTGGACCACCTGTACTAGCCAAGTTGAGATGATACACCTCTAAACGGATTTCATTTCACTTCATGAGACATCACTCGTGTCGTCCCCGGCCGGTCTCTGTAGTCCCCCGCCGTCCCTCACCATTCCCGGCCGTTCCCCACCATCACCTGCCGTCCACCCCCCTGCCCTGAACTAACATGTCTCCCCTTTGTAGGGCCCGCCGCCCCGCCCAAAAACGGCCGCCCTGCACTTAGGCCACCTCGGACGCACTGCAGATAGCCATCCCGGACGGTTCGGAACACTGATCCCAGGATCATATTTATGAAGTAGTTCCATTGCGATATTTAATGTTACGGTATGCTAGGGAATTCTCATTAAGTGTGGTGCCTTGAGAGAGCTGGTTTTCTAGTGATCTCTGATAGTGGGGCAAACAGGATGGTCTGGCTTCTACAAGCTGTAGTTACCAGTAGTTTTAAGTTGCGTTCTTTTATCTATACAATACATGAACACTTACATTGAGCAATGAACACTCTATCTTCTGCTTCTCATCACAGTCTTAGCGCTGGGATTCTCATGGCGGCTTCATAGTGTTTCTTCATCCAATTGTAGTTCTTCCTTGCGCAGTGATTTCTTGCCTGCGCTTGACCGATCAGAGGTTATGTTTACCTACCAACACTTAATCAAAGTGATGACCTGGATTTTCTCTGCGGTTCCCCGCAGCTAATGAATGCTATAGTAAAGACTCAAACATATCCGAGTTTCCCATCAATAGCACCACAATACGTTACACTGCTCTCAGAGACATCTCTCCTGCCTCCGTCCAGTTCCTTGCACACTCCAACATTGGCACCGGAGCCACCTTTGGATATCTTTCAACACCAACATGATTTTAGAGAGCAATACTCAATATGCTCCGATATATCTTCACTCTTTACCTACATTCAGTTTGGTCTCCCAAATGCCCTGTGAGGATGGCTTCTCCTCTCTGGGCCAAGACCCATTACTCTCGTCTCCACTTGTTTTTCCTAGAATCTCGGATATCCCTGGCTTCATGCTTCAGTGAATAGCAAGTATTTTTTTGAGTTCATCAGGCATCCTACCCGAACCCTCTAAGAGTGATGGAACATACCACTCCACTGAGCAATATCGAGCTGCACATGACGTGAGATGGACACCCCTCCCCCCACATGTCCCTAAACCTCTCCTTGCCAAAATGGTCTCTCCTCCCACCCTGGGGCACTCTACCGGATGCTTAGGACAATTTTCACCCACCCATATAACACCCTGAGTCGAAACGAAAATAATTGCCGTGTCCTGAGATAGTAGCATTTCACATGCACCCTAAATTACCGGATTGAAAACTACACTTTGCAATACAAAATTGGGCACCGGGTACTAACATCTTTTACCATATGGGCCTATGTTGCAAAAAACTGCTAATAAATTAAGCTTTTAACAGGCCAATCTCTGATCCCCCACCTACTAAGATTGTGAGATGATTGGGTAACAAGGCAGAGGGGATGCCCTGGCAGGATATTAGAAGCACTACATGCGAAGGGCGCCACCGAGGAGTAGCCGAGTTGAATCGACGATCCTCTCCCTGTAATACCGAGTGTGGATTTTGTATTAAATTTTAAAACCAAAGATTTGGCTTTTCTTCCACTCATCTTCTCTGAGCTCTGTGAACTGGACCCTCCCTCCCCTATATGCGTTGGAACCTGAAGTACCCTTATACTAGCCTAATTAAGGGCACTCAGTGATTTCCCCATCAGCCGCTGGGCTATAGGATATCGTGCCGCACGCATTGAAAATTCACCCTGCGAACCTCTCTGGATAGTGGATACCGAGTGATATTCCATGACAGGATGTATCCCTTCCAAATGTATTGAGCCCGTGCTCTTTTACAGATCATTCTAGTAATACCGGATCCACGTGTTTCAGAACCCCCGCCTGGCTGGGTTGTGGAAAAGCGTTCTGGCTTATTATACCCCCTCCGAGCCTATGATCTTTCTTTTTCTGTATTGCTAGGTTTTCTTTGCTTCGAATAACTTTTGATACCTCTGAACTATAAGGGGTTATCTGAACCCTAAACCCATTAGTCTTAATGATGCAGTTTCAAAGAGGTGTGCTATGATACATGAAATGACGGCGCAACCTTCTCCTTCGAGGCCTCTTGAGTTCGGTATGCCCCTCCTCTCTTAATGAATTAATACTAAAGCTATGTTGGGCGGCATGGGGAATTTGGCCAGTCCGAAATTCACATCGTAACAACAAATTCCCTTGTCCTGTGGGCGGGGCTCTTCAATTGGGGTGGCGCATCCAATAACTTGAGCTAAGCGAGCAGAATTTGTATGGGTGTCTCCTCGAGTACCGGTATGTAAAGCGATACAAGTTTTTTGAAAATCGCCAATTTCGTATTGCCACAGTTCATCCGATATCGCACTATACTGTATGCTCCAATACTACAGCGGTTGAAATACCAAAGGCGGCTATTTTTACCAAGAATTAATTCACTTGCCGAGTGGGTTGTTCACTCGTAGTTCTAGTGCTCTGAAGACCCTGGTATGGGGTGAGGGGTGATCGCACGGGGCCACATTTGTCAGAGCATCGTACCGGGGGAGAGTGTTAAGGAAGAGCTAAGTCTAACCGTGTTGGAGGCGCTTGATGCTGCTCGGCATGCTCGGCATATCGCACCATGGTTTTCTTGCTCGCATAGTTTCTGGGAAACGTGGTTTTGGCTTGGAAACGTGTCTCGGCTTTCGGCAAAGCATTTGGACTGCGGGAATGCGCTTGGGTTTTGAGTCGGTGCATCCGCCTTAAAAGAATGCGAAAAATCTGTAGCGGCTGGATGCAGGGATGTTGGATGATTCCCGAGGGCTATGAACAGTGTGAGTCTTGGTCTTTCTTTTTGTCAGCATGGGTACACATAAGGGGAACGGGAAACTCGGTTCTGGTTTGTACAGACTGCGGTCTTTACCGTTAGTTAGTCGTAGTAGAGAGAGACTGTGTGTTGAACGAGAGAACTTCTCCACCCCAAAGTTCTGAGGGGGCGATCGCGTTTTCCGCTGTGTGAACTCTTGGCGTTTCGTTTGGCTGTGGCCATTGTCACGGTTTATTCCGTAATCTCGCTACAGAAGGAGTATTTGGGGGCGCATGAAAGTGATTTACATCATGCTCCATGGTGCTTACAACCCCAGCGATTGAAATTGAACCTTCGGGTGACGTGTCATATTTGGGTGTTCAGCTATTCAGCATCCTTGGTTTCATCTCGTGATGGCTTCAAGTCTTTGACTCCATTACGATGGTTTCAATTTTTCTTTTGGAACGGTGTTTCTTCATCACTTCCATCAGAACTTTATCTCAAGAATGCCTTCAGGCATTCTTTAGATTCCTGTTGAGTTCTTCCACCGTTTTAATATCGGTCTAACCTTGTTGTAGGGTACTCGGAAGTCTCAACACAGGTGTTTATCAGTCTTCAGACCGGTAAGGGTGGCTTGGGTGGTGTGGTGGTGGTCTGGGGTGGTGTGGCGGTGGTGGTGTGGTGAGATGGTGGTGTGGCGGGGTGGAGGTTGGTGGTGTGTGTGTGCTGGTGGCATTTTGGCACATCAGTGGTGGGTCGGTAGTGTCCTTCATGAAGGCGTTGGCATCTATTGCAAGTGTCATCTCTGGATTGTTCATCAGTGGTGAACAGGATATTGGAGTTTTCCGGGCTTGACCCAAGACCGGTAGAATGCCTCCAGGGCTGGGGTTTCAGCTCTGGTTTGAGCTAATTTTCGTTTGTATTTTTTTTTTATTTGTTGGAATGGGCGAGCTAAAGGCACAGGTCCACCCCACCGTGTATGCGTCTCTACGGAGCGGTGACCGGGAAAGGAGGGTTCGGGTGGACAGCTGGATATGCGGATTTTTCTTTTGTTTTGTTTGTCTGCCATAGTATCTACTGCTCGGGAGGGGAGAGGTGGGTTGAAGATGATATTGGGATTTTGAGATTTTGAGTCGAAGAGGATGGCGGAGGTGGGGAGGAATTGGTTCGGGTTCTAGGATATGATCTGGGGCTTGGGGGTTTCTGGTGCAGCAGTTGCCTTGGACAGCTGGCGTCAAAGTCTAGCGCGGAGGGGCTTTCAGTTCCGATGACTCTAGGGCTGGGGCAGGCGAAGGACTGGGTTACGCTTTAGAGTAGCTTTCATAACCCGAAATGGAAAATGTTTCTGTAAAAAAAAGTAAAAAAATAAAAAAGTGATTTACATTTTGTGGCGTAGTTTCGCACAAAGTGACAGGATATTCGAGTGTGGGCCATGCTAGACGGGTCCCATTACCTTTTGCCAAACTGTGCCACAAAGTGTAAATCACTTTTTATGCACCCCCGAGCACTGTGCTCGTCCTCCCGTCGGCAGTTCTAGGGTTGATTGTGTGATCAGTCATTATGAACTAAATTGAGTTTTAATATCGGCCTCTGTGCGCCACAATCAAATGCTCGGATACCGGTATCATACTTGCATCAAGATGAAGCTCGGGTTGTTTTTTTTTTTTTTGCGCTCGCCCTGTTAGCGGCTCCGGATTAATTTAACGTGAGCTGCCGTACTGCATGATACCGCATAGCATGTTACCTTGTGTCACACAAGGAAGCGCCCGAAGCCAAGACCTAAGCGACAGAAGCTTGACAACCGATAGTCCCACCAAAAATAGCCGAACTTGCAATCAACCTCAACCCATTCTATAACCAAAATCATAATAATAGTGACACGGGTGACCGCAAGGAACAAAGGAAGGAGGCTAGGATAGGGCAACTGGGGTTATAAATTGAGAAGTGTGGAGTTATTGTGAATGGTGATACCGGTATGATACGGGTAGATAGTGCTTCATTGGGAGGTGTTTGGTCGATGGCCGGGGATGTGGGCTGCTAGCACGGACTGAGCACTGTACTTGCGCGTTGCAAAAATTTCCGGAAATGTGGAGGAAAGGATTCGTACCGTTTATCAGGCGCCACACCAAAGTCAGCGGCATGCGAAAGTCCACACTTCTAGAAAAACATTTTTCTTTTTAAACTTTTTCCATTTCTGGCACTTCCAGAAACTTTTGCAATGCACAAGTAGTGCGCCATAACTTATTTTGCGCGCGGCTCCTCGAGAGCCAGGGTAAATGTGCTTATTGATTGGTTTACTCATAAGGCTTGATATCCTTCGATGCAAGCATGCAGGTCAAGCCCGCAATCTCACTGCAGGCGCTGTAGGGTGGCACCGTATTTCCCTGGAGCGCAGGACTTGTGGAGCCGTAGGATACTGTAAGGTGATGGTTAGATAAGTGCGGGTCTCCCATGACCAATGAGGTAGGTAAAAGCCGAGTTTTGTTGTCGCAAATTAGGCGAGCTTTCTTGGAGGGTCTTGAGGTTCGACAAAAACCCCTCCTTTCTTCCGCCCCACAGGAATTTCAGCAGTCAACCAACTCCATCGCCCACCATCCACCGTACTCACATAATATCCTAAGCAGAAAAGAACCAAAAATGTCCCAATCATGCAGTAATAATTGCAACTCTTTCAACCAGACCTACATCAATACGACCTATACCAACACGACTTATACCAACTCTACTGCCGCCAATGACCGAGCCAGTATCCTAGCCTGGATATCCCCACTAGATCCGAAGTTGCGCCATTAGGACATCCGAGACCGCAGAGTAGAAAATGTGGGGGAATGGGTTTTAGAAACAGAGGAGTTTAGAAGGTGGTATGCGGAGACTAAGGGTGATGGATATGAGAAGGCAGTCTTGTTTTGCTATGGTGATCCGGGCGTCGGAAAAACACATATTAGGTAGCAAGGATGAACCTCAAGGAGTAGAAGAAAAAGGGCATGCGCTAACAAGCCACCACTTTAGCACCTTGGTGATAGACTACTTGTGTGATTGGGCTGGAGGACAGAATTCCACAGTAGCATGTTTTTACTTCGACTTCGCCGCCAAAAAGGAACGGTCCCTCGCTAGCATGCTTGGCTGCCTGCTGAGGCAATTGGTTTTTGGGCTGGAGGAGATCCCGGAGGAGATATCACAAGGGTAGAGAGGTCGAAAAAATGCTATTGGTGGGCAGGGACCCCAGATTTCCACTATCCTAAAGATGCAGGCTGCATCTACCAAAAAGAGCGCCATTATTTGCATTGTCGCCCTTGATGAATGTGCAACCGAACACCTAGTCAAGCTTCTCGATTCACTGAATCAAATTCTTCAGCAGTCTCCGGACACTCGAATGTTCGTGACTGGAAGGCCGCACATTCTGATTGAGATCGGAAGGCGTCTTGCTGGAAGGGTGGCGAGTAGGTTGGTAAGTCCAAAGAGGGATGACATTATTAGGTATATTCGGAGCAGGCTGGCTGCAGACACAATGTCAGGCGCCATGGGCAGTGATCCGCAAACCGACATCCTGGGGATAATTCCTGGAAATATTTCGGAAATGTATGTAGCAGCAGCTATACTCCGGAAATTACGTCAACTATTTACTGATAAACACATTTATAGATTCCCGCTGGTGTCGCTCAACATCAATAGAATCCTAGAAGAGCCCACAATCCATTGCAGGCGACAAAAGCTCAGCGCAATGACGGATAGTTTGGGGTTGGAGGGTGCTTATGGTGAAACTTTGGGTCGGATAAAGGAACAGGGTGGAGCCAGAGCGAGGCTCGGGATGTCAGCATTAATGTGGATCTCTCACGCAGAGCGGCCCCTAAAAGGTTGTTGAATTGTGTCATGCCCTAGCGGTCGAAATACGGGCTCCGAACCTCAATACTCACAATGTCCCTTCTATAGATTCAGTGCTGGCCTGCTGCCAAGGACTGCTCACCATAGACGAGAGGTCTCCCACCGCCCGGTTGATCCATTCTACCCTTCAAGAGTACCTCCGAGCTCATTCTAAGAACTTTGGCGCGGTTCGCTCGACCACGGCAGAGACCTGCTTAAGTTATCTGAATTCGCAGCAAGTCAAGTCTCCTTCAGCAAGCCCCTCTCCTGATCTGCCGGACACTCCTTTTTTCGAATATTCTTCAGTATATTGGGGAGTGCATACAAGAAGGGAGGTTTCAAATTGTGTAAAGCAGCTTGCGTTGAAGTTATTCGACGACAGCAATGACCGCAGATCCACTAAAGTCCTCTTGGAGGCACAGAAAGGATATTCGTACACCATTGATTTTGATAAACTTCAGCTATTCAGTAGCCTACATTGTGCAAGTCTTTTTAGGATTGCTGAGATAGTGATTGACTTGATAGAGGTGGAAGGTTGTGATATCGATCAAAGGGACTGTGTGGATAATACACCGCTTGTGTGGGCTTCTCGCAATGGACACGGACGAGTTGTTGAAATCCTACCAAAACGGGGCAATGCGGTTCCCGACAACCCGGGTAATCACGGCCAAACACCCCTGTGGAATGCTGCGTTTCATCGGCGCGAGGGAGTGGTGAAAGTCCTCCTCGAACGAGACGAGGTCAACCCTGATGAACCAGACAACGACGGCCTAACACCACTCCATGGTGCCGCTTTGAATGGGCACGCAGAAGTGGTGAAAATGCTACTCGTACGGGACGACGTCCACCCCGACAAGCCGAGTAACGACGGCGGAACACCGCTTCATTGCGCCGCTTTCATTGGGCATGCAGCAGTGGTGAAAATGCTACTCGAACTGAGTGATGTCCACCCCGACAAGCCAACTAATGACGGCGGAACACCACTTCGTTGCGCCGTTTTCAGTGGGCACGCGGAAGTGGTGAAAATTCTACTGGAACGGGACGATGTCCACCCCGATAAGCCAAATAACGAGGGTGGAACACCATTTCATTGCGCCGCTTTCAAAGGGCACGCTGATGATGTGAAAATTCTACTCGAACGGGATGATATCCACCCCAGCAAGCCAAACAACGACGGTGCAACACCTCTTCATTCCGCTGCTTTGAATGGGCACGCAGAAGTAGTGAAAATTCTACTCGAATCGGGCGACGTCCACCCCGACAAGCCAAATTACGAGGGTGGGACACCACTCCACTGCGCCGCATTCAAAGGGCACGCGGAAGTGGTGAAAATGCTACTCGAATCGGGCGACGTACACCCCGACACGCCAAATAACGAGGGTGGAACACCACTTCATTGCGCCGCTTTGAATGGGCACGTGGAAGTAGTGAAAATTCTACTCGAATCGGGCGACGTACACCCCGACACGTTAAATAACGAGGGTGGAACACCATTTCATTGCGCCGCTCTCAATGGTCACGTTGGTGCGGTTAAAGTGCTCCTTGGACGATACGAGGTCAACCCCCACAGGCCGGACAATATTGGTCGAACACCGCTCTCTTTAGCTACTTGCAATGAGCATGTGGAAGTGGTGAAAATGTTACTTGAACGGGACGACGTCCCCCAGACAAGCCAGATATTAAAGTCGTAACACTACTTCACAGCACCGCTTTCGAGAATCACCCGGGAGTGGTGACGTCCACCCCGACTGCCCAGCCATGTACGGTCGAAGAGTACTTCAGCTCTAGACTCCGCTAGCTTCGCTTGTGGTTCCCCTCGCATTTGTTTATTTTATCTCCCCGTTGTAAATTCTCTTTGCATGTTTATTACCTGTTCCCATTTCTCCTACTGTACCATTTCTATTTTCCCTTCTCAATGTCAGAACATATGTGTGAGCTTGGGAGGCTGTGCGCGCTTTTTGGTGTTGCTCATCCAAGGTCAACACAACCACTCTTTTAACCGCAAAAAACATATCCTGCAAGCGTATTATACCATAAAGACTATAAAACTCCACGTACAGCCCAACCTTCCCATATGGTTCTAGATGCAGATCACCTATATAGGGAATAGGTTTTTGTGTTCAGAGGTACATGAGGAGCTAGGATGTGATTACTAAACGCGACCATTTGTCCACCGATGATGAGAATGGTGGTTGCTTGTAATTTGGCGTCTTCCATGCACTAAAGGCATATTCGGGAAAGATTGTGCGTGGACAAAATTAACCGATCAACGAACGCTCATAATTTTCGCCGTGATATCAGCCTCCTCGATACAACCAGCCCAGCCCAGCCAAGAAAAATAAGTAAAAATAATTTAAATACATAGTAGTGATTAGTACTTAGTATACCGTCAATCAGCCTCAATAAAAAAAAATAGAGCAGGCATTTGAGGTGCTTGTTGGTGGTAATGATTTTTGTGGGGGTCCGGAAGCGATGGGTTGCCACGCTCACGGTGTTCGGTTAATTTTGTCCACCCACAAGATATACTGTTGGTGATTGCGGAATACACATAAAAGTCCATAGCCCCACCAGTATTCGGCAAAAGGCAGATAGGGGTGCCATATGGCAATGGCAGGAGAAACAGAAGAGTCAAGCATGAAATATTATGTTAATTGCATCAAGACACAAGACATTTAGTGCTCTGTATCATAATATTATTAGAGTTTTCCATTTGCGGGATGTCGCACTCAACTCGCTTAGCCTCTCGCTGACTAAACCTTGAACATGACTTATGTCTCTCGGCAACCACCATCGGCGGGCATGATAGGGGATAATAAGTCTCAACACTATCTCTTATTCATTATACATACCTTGAGAGGCGTGGTGTCCCAGCGCCGTGGGATAGCGGGTCGACTGGGATGTGCTGACCGCTAGAAGCTGTCCGGTACTTAGTCCTACGTCGCGTTCCTTTATCTATACAAGTACCTCTTTCCACCATCACATGAGCGCTATGCACTGGTTGAGCAAACTTATTCTTCTGCGAGACTAACCGCCACATAGGTCCTTGCGCGCGAACTCCTTGATAAGGCCTACAGGCTGTTTGGCACGCTACTACCTAAAAAAAAAGAATGCTATTTTACCTAAAAACTCGGTTTTGCTAAAACTAAAACCCCTTCGACCAATGGGTATAAAAGGATGGATATCTAGACAGTAGCTGCCAATCTGAGTATTGTGACGAAAGGAACAGTGTGGTAGGAGGCTTGTAAAGGTACGGGTGCAAAAATACTCGTCCGATGCCCTTTTTACACCCAAAATGGACACTTTTAAACAAACAATCCTCAACACAACTTATATAAAAGCACTTGAAATCTTTCCATCAGCTAGGGAATCACTATCTATTCAAACCTCTGCGGGTAGAAGTGTAAGGAATCAAAGCTGTCTTCAGTGTTCATGATTGTGTCAGCTAGTGTAAAAGTGACATCAGTTTTTGTATGGGGCTCAATACAAAAAAGTACACCGCAACCACTACCAGATACTTAAACGACCATTTCTCTATCACTTGATAATATTTAAGGATTCTGTTCCATTGTTCATGTTATCTACAGGTTTGCTAATGCAAGGATAAATTTTCGCTGATTCTCATAGACATTGTGCAATGAGAGAGGGTGAAGATAAGCACTTTTAGTGTAAAAAAGGCATCAGACGAATACTTTTGCCCTAGTACTCGTACTGTAAGTTAGTCTATAATCAAAAGGATGCATGTTGCAATTTTTCACTCGAAACGAAAATGCCATAAAAGTCAGAAAAATACCATTCCTCTGTGTGGCAAAGGACCTTATTCAAGTAGTAAAGCAATAAAAGCACATTTAGCACTCTGTATAATACTTGCTCATCTTTTCCAAGAATACCTCCGCCAGCCGATATTATGCTGGAGTTCTCACCAAATATTCGGCCCACGGAGGTATTCTTAACAAACGAGTACGAGTAAGTACGGTACCTTACTTGAGTAACACCTCCCACACCATAGCGAGCGCCAGGCATAGCGAGCCATCCGCCAAGATACTAGCCACTATTTAAATCTGGACTGATGCTCAGCCAATCATATTGCCTAAACTTGCAGATAGCTCTCTATTCCTGGAGCTCGCTATAGGGTGGAAGACGTTAGTGGATTTTTGTAAGGAGGGGGAGGTATCGCACTGGACAATTCTTCCTTAGCGTTCGCTTACTAAACCTTCCCAGGACTTATCCCAGCTCGAGTGGTGATTGTATAATCGCGAGGTTCAGCAAAAAACCCCGCTTTTCTTCACCCTCACGAATTACAGTGGTCAACCGACTCCACCATCGATCATCTACAACACCCTAAGAACTCAAGAACGGAAAATGTCGCAATCATTCAACAATAATTACAACTCTTTCAACACCCACCTTAACTTTAATGTTACCGATGACCAGCCTAATCTGCTATCCTGGCTATCCCCACTAGACCCTAAGTTGCGCCATCAGGATGTCCGAGACCGCAGAGTCGAAAATATAGGGGAATGGGTTTCACAAACTGAGGAGTTTAGAAGCTGGTGCACTGATGGGCAGAGAGGCGAACCTGATAACGCAGTCCTGTTTTGCTATGGAGATCCGGGTGTCGGCAAAACCTACATTAGGTGACATAAATGAACCTCAAGGAGTGGAAGAAAAAAAAGGGCAAGTACTGACAAGTGGTGAGGTTAGCTCCGTGGTAATAGACAGCTTGTGTAGTCAGGCTAGAGGACGAAATACCACCATTGCCTGTTTTTATTTCGACTTCGCCGCCAAAAACGAGCAGTCCCCCGTGAGCATTCTGGGCGCCCTGCTCAAGCAGCTAGTTTTTGGACTCGCGGAGATCCCGGAGGAGATATCGGAAGCATACGAAGACCGAAAAAATGCCATCGGTGGGCAAGGACCACAGATTTCCGATATTTTGAAAATGCTGCAGATTACCTGTGCCAGAAAGCGCGCGTTCATATGTATTGACGCTCTAGATGAATGCGCAACAGAACACAGAGCCAAGCTTCTCGATTTGCTGGGCCAACTCCTCCAACAGTCTCCAAGTACTCGAGTATTCATGACTGGAAGACCGCACATTCTATCCGAAATCGGAAGGCGTCTTGGTAGAAGAGTGACAAGCATACCAATAAGCCCCAAGAGGGATGATATTATCATATATCTCCTCGGCAGGCTGGCTGCAGATGCAACCCCGGATGCCATGGACAGTGGTCTGGAGGCCGACATCCTGGAACAGATTCCGAATGATATTTCTGAAATGTATGAAGCGAGAGACTTCGGGAGCTAGCTTAAGTTATCCACTGACAGATACATATCTAGATTCCTGCTAGTCTCTCTAAGTATCGATGCGATCCTTCAAGAAACCACAATCCACCGCAGGCGACAAAAACTAAGAGCAATAACGGATGGATTGGGATTGGGGAGCGCGTATAGTGAAACTCTGAGTCGGATAAGGAGACAGGGTGGGGCCAGAGCCGGGCTTGGGATGACTGCCTTGATGTGGCTCTCTCACTCAGAACGGCCCTTGAAGGTTGTTGAATTATGTCACGCCCTAGCGGTTGAAATTGGGTCACCGAATCTCAGTGCCGACGATGTTCCTTCAATGGGAACCTTGCTAGCCTGCGGTCAAGGACTTATAGTCGTCGATAGGGAGGCCTCCACCGTCCGTTTAATACATTTTACCCTTCAAGAGTACCTCCGAACTCATCCTGAGCTTTTCGGCACAGTTCACTCGACCATGGCAGAGACCTGCTTAAGTTATTTGAATTCGCAACAGGTCAGAGTCCTCGCGACTACTCCCTCTCCTGATCCTCAAGGCACTCCTTTTCTTGAATATTCATCACTGTATTGGGGGATACATGCAAAAAGGGACGTTTCATGTTGCGTGAAACTGCTTGCGTCGAAGCTGTTTGACGACTACGATAACCACATATCCACTGGAATACTCTTGGAAGCACAGAAAGGATTATCGTATACTATTGATTTCGACAGAACCTACATTTTCAGTGGCCTTCATTGTGCATCTCTCTTCGGAATTGTTGAACTTGTAGTCGGCCTGATGGAGGTGGAAGGTTGCAATATCAATAGAAGAGATTGTGTGGATAATATACCTCTGGTTTGGGCTGCTAGGAATGGGCACGAGCAGGTTGTTGAAACACTTCTCAAACGGGGCGATATTGGCCCCGACAAACCGGGTAACTGCGGCCGAACACCACTCTGGAATGCTGCTAGGAATGGGCACGAGGGAGTGATGAAAATGCTCCTGGAACGAGGAGAAGTAGACCCGGATAGGCCAGATAACGATGGTCGAACGCCGCTCTGGTTCGCCGCTTTAGATGGTCACGAGGGAGCGATAAAGATGCTGCTCGAACGAGGCTCGCTCAACTCCGACAAGCCAGATAAAGAGGGCCGAACGCCACTCTCGTGCGCCGCCTGTAATGGGCATGCGGGAGTGGTAAAAATGCTACTAGAGCGAGAGGAGGTCCATCCCGACCAGCTTGACAACCAAGGCCAAATGCCGCTTATGTGGGCCGCTTGGAATGGGCACACGGGTGTAGTGAAAATACTGCTCGAACGCGAGGAAGTCAGCCCCGATGAGCCAGATAATGACGGCCGAACACCCCTCTGGTGTGCCGCTCGGAATGGGCACGTGGGAGTGGTGAAAATATTACTTGAACGGGACGAGGTCCAGCCCGATAAGACAAATGCCGATGACCACACAGCACTCTATTGTGCTGCTTTGAATGGACACGAGGGAGTGGTGAAACTGCTACTCGGACGGAATGAGGTCAACCCCGACAAACCAGATAACGACGGCCGAACACCACTCGCCTGTGCCGCCTGGAGTGGGCATGCGGGCGTGTTAAAAATGCTACTAGAACGAGACGAGGTCCATCCAGACCAGCCTGATAACCACGGCCAAACGCCGCTCTCGTGTGCCGCTTGGAATGGGCACGCATGTGTGGTGAAAATACTGCTTGAACGTAGCGAGGTCAACCCCGACGAACCGGATACCGAGGGCCAAACACCTCTCCACCGTTCTGCTTGCAATGGGCATGAGGGAGTGGCCAAAATGGTACTCGGGCGGGAGGTCAGCCCCGATAAGCCAGATAATAGCGGCCGAACACCACTCTGGTGTGCTGCTTCTGAAGGATGTGAGGCAATAGTCAAGATCCTACTCGAACGGGGCGATGTCTACCCTGATGAACCGGATAATGATGGCCAAACACCTCTCTATAGCTCTGCCTGCAATGGGCACGTGGGAGTGGTGAAAATGCTACTTGAACGGGACGAGGTTAACCCTGATAAGCCTGATAACCGCGGCCGAACACCACTCTGGTGTGCTGCTTGGGAGGGGGATGAGGAAGTGGTTAAGACCCTACTCGAACACGGCGAGGTCAACCCCGACGAGCCAGATTCTGAGGGCCAAACGCCTCTCCATCGTTCTGCTTGCAATGGGAATGAGGGAGTGGCCAAAGTTCTACTCGAGCGGGAGGTCAACCCCGATAAGCCAGATAATCGCGGCCGAACACCACTCTGGTGTGCTGCTTCTGAAGGATGTGAGGCAATAGTCAAGGTCCTACTCGAACGGGGAGATGTCTACCCTGATGAACCGGATAATGGTGGCCAAACACCTCTCTATAGCTCTGCCTGCAATGGGCACGTGGGAGTGGTGAAAATGCTACTTGAACGAGACGAGGTTAACCCTAATAAGCCTAATAACCGCGGCCGAACACCACTCTGGTGTGCTGCTTGGGAGGGGGATGAGGAAGTGGTTAAGACCCTACTCGAACACGGCGAGGTCAACCCCGACAAGCCAGATTCTGAGGGTCAAACGCCTCTCCATCGTTCTGCTTGCAATGGGCATGTGGGAGTGGTCAAAGTTCTACTCGAGTGGGAGGTCAACCCCGATAAGCCAGATAATCGCGGCCGAACACCACTCTGGTGTGCTGCTTTTGAAGGATGTGAGGCAATAGTTAAGATCCTACTCGAACGGGGCGATGTCTACCCTGATGAACCGGATGATGATGGCCAAACACCTCTCTATAGCTCTGCTCACAATGGGCACGAGGCAGTGGTGAAAATGCTACTCGAACGTCCCGAGGTCAACCCCGACCGACTAGATAACTATGGCCGAACGCCGCTCTGGTGCGCTGCTTGGAATGGCCATAAGGGAGTGGTTTCAATTCTGCTGGACCGGGACGACGTCAACCCCTACGAACTGGGCACAGATGGCCAAACACCACTCCAATGTGCCTCCATTAATGGGCATGAGGGAGTGGTGTCTATACTACTCGAACGGGGCGTTTTGGGGTAATCCCATTGTTTTATGTCAGGCTATGGGTACACTGATGGGATGCTCACCAGATTTTGTGCCCTCAGAGGACTGGATATCTGACGGTGTGTGATTGTGAGTCAACTATGTGCGTTGACCACAATCTGTATTTAGCTCTGGGCTCTTTTCTCTGTACATAGGCACTTACATCGAATAACGAACACACTCTCATTGGTTTCCTATCATACCTTTTGCTCCGGGCTTCTCATGGCGGTTTGAGAGCGGTGCTCTATATTCTTATAATTCTGTATATAGATACCGATCGTATGCGTGAATGCAGGTTTTCAAAGAAGGAGGAAGCGGATCAAAGGTTGACTATTCAGTGACTTTTTTCTACAAGAATCGGGTATGAACCAAACTATTAAATACACAAAACAATAACTACTTGTGCCCGGGTATCATGCCATTTTCCCTACTTCTCGTACTATTCTCTTACTCCTCATACCCCGCTTTTGTTACATGTTCTACCCCTCTTTTCGCCCCTTTCACCCGGTCTAGACCCTATAGTGAATCCTCCAAGAACTTCTAGCATCTTCTTCTTCTTCGCAATCGATTACCAATACTCGAGGGGTGAGGGGTTGTGGTTGGTGAGCGCCGGTGATTAACAATACCACCCCTCACCGGTGCTCCCATCCCATCCATCATGAGCATAGGGGTTGTCATCTCTTTGCTCCTGAAGTAGGAAGGCAGAGTGATTGATAAGTCCGAGCCCAATGTTGTGTTTTGTGAAGGTTGGGTGAGGTAGAGCTTTGGTGAAAATATTGGCCATCATGTCATTAGTTGGACAGTAGATTAGGGTAATGGACCTGCTTTCAATATGTTCTCGTACAAAGTTATATTGGATATCAATGTGCTTCGTCCGGGCATGAAATTGCGCATTCCTAGCAAGTGCGATTGCTTCATGATTATCCAATTGATATTTTGCATTTCCTCCAGGTGGTACCTGGCTCCCAGATCCTGTAGTAGACCCTGTAACCAGATTGACTCCTTAACTGCCTGAGTTAAGGCCATGTATTCTGCTTCCGTTGAAGACAATGCCACCGTGCTTTGTTTTTTAATGTTCCATGAGATGGCAGCCTCATTGAAAGCAAAGGTATAACCACCATTTGATTTTCGGTCTTCTCCAGACCCCCAATCAGCATCTGTATACCCAGTCCCACAGCCTAAAATCACATAGCATAAACTACGGTTTGGGGTACCTGCTAGGTATTGGAATATACACTTAACCGATGTCCAGTGTTTAGAGTCAGGGTCGACACTGTACTGACTAACTCGGGACACCGCATACGCTATATCTGGTTGTGATCCCAAGATTGCGTACATGAGTGATCCCACTGCAGATTTGTACCTCTTCCGCTCATAGAGATTTGCTTCAAATTCAACCTTACTGATTTCTAAACGAACATGGGGATCTGCTGAGGTCATAGCTGGGTTGCAGAGTTCTATTCTGTGCATAGACAGAATCTTTTGGATGTATTTGCTTTGAGAGAGGTGAAGTGTTCATTTGGTTTGGTTACGGTATACCTCCAGGCCTAAGAACCCTTGCAAGGGTTCAAGATCCGTCATTGGAAACTCCGAATGCAGCTTACTGCGGATCCACCCAATGATATTCTCAATTGGATCGGCTATTACCAAGTCATCGACATAGAGGAGGAGAATTACTTGTTTGTCGTGGTTTATGAAAAGGCTGTGGTGGTAGTTACGTTGGGGAAAGTTGTTTGCCTGGAAAAAACCGTAAATTCTGCTGTACCCAGTCCGTGGAGACTGCTTTACACCATATATGGCCTTAATTAACTGACAAGCAAGAGGACGCTGATACCCACATCTCTCCTTGTTTACCGGAACTGCCACACCTGTAATAGGGTCTTGGCAATGGACACTAGTGAAAGGTACACAACAGATAGGAAGGTTCCTAAGCGATGGTAGTCGTTTAGTGTGTGACGTGAGGGTTCGGACACAACTATCTCAGATTTGTGGTTCTATACTTTTTTTTTTTCTTTTTTTTCTTTTTTTGTATATCATTTTAAATTTTGTTCGTCAAGCTAAGAAGCTAAGTAGGTACAAAAGGCCCGTTCACCCTGCGGTATGGAGCCAAACAACCTCCGGCAACAGTCCATCCCTCCTCCCCCTTGCTAAAAACCCTCTGACCCTGCCCGATACAGTTGGGTCTAACGAACTATCCGGTGCTATGGGTAGAAAACTACTAGAGAATATACACGCCTGAATACAACGAATCAAAATCCCTCCACAGACGTGCAGCCCATAAGAAAAAACCCCAACCCGACAGTGAACAACCGAGGAAAAGTAAGAAAACCTCAAGCCCATCTAGAAAGGAACACCAAAACCCAAGAACCGTAGACAACCCCTTAGCCCAACAGTAGACCCTATTCTGACGAATCAGGGAAGGGATCAAGGAGCCAGCAGGACAAAGTCATGGCCTCAAGAGCACACACGAAGGGGTAAATGTACCCGGGGCGTAGAGCCCGGCCGAAAGGGCAAGCGAACCCCAGAGGGAGATCCGAATCCAAACCAACATATAGGAAGTGTGTGGCAGGGCAGAGTAAAGACCGTAGGCCCACCGGAAACCGGACCGGGGGAGGTGCATGTCCCACGAGGGACAGAGGCGGCAGCATGATACCCCTAGGAACAAGAGAATTTCACCAGCACGCACACAGCCATGCCAGATCCCGACTCAAGACCATCAACAGGGAACAGAGGCCAGGCGGTGTGGGTAGTAGGGTACCAGCCAAGGAGAGAAGGCAGTAGGGTGCTAGCCGACCAAACCGTAGGAGCGGAGAAAGGAGGGGTAGACCCAAACTGAGAAGTGCGAGGGAAGGCGACCGAAGCGAGATCACCATTTTTCGATGATGCCGACCTTACCGGACAGTACTCTCAGGAGATAGTGCAATACCAGAGAGCAGAGCCACCGGGGCCACTACTTCACCGATAGCCCGAGACTGCGACCGACCCATTGACGAGGTAAGGGGGTTGCCGACCGTGCAAAGTGTTAAGCGAGGGGAGCAAAGCACAGTGCGCAGAAAGGAGGGGAGAGTAACTGTGAAACCCCTAGACAAAGACTGCCCGTAGACAATGTCATCTGGAGGGAAACAGAGGGGAGAGGCGGAGGGGAGTAGCTTCACCCTTCTAGGCAACTAGGCCATCAAAAAAGGGGAGAGGGACCAACTGTGATGATTTCGCATGGTGTTGAGATTTCAATCGCCGGAGGTGTAGGGGAGAAGGTTTGTGTTCGTGGTTCTATACTGTTCGCGTAACAGTAAATCAGGGTCAGGGTTCTTGAGTTCTTGGGGTGGGTCTTGGTTCTCAGAATAGATGACGTGATATTGAAGTACAGGAGTCGTTAAAGAAATACCAGGTAGTGTAAAGAACTAAGGAAATAGGGGGCGAAGCCCTCTTTTATATAGTAAGAAAATCTTTCTCAACCTTGCTGATCCATGACTCATCATCACATATGAGTCACATATCCGCGTAACAAAGGAAACCTTACAATCTATCGTAAATCTTACAAAGGAAATCACTCATAACAACCGTGTAACAAAAGAAAAAACACCAAAGAAACCATATGTCATTTCAGTTCGTATCTCATCAGGTAACTGTGAGAACACCCTCAGGTATCTCCATATATATTTCTTCCTCTAGTTCACCATTCCAGAAGGCTGTCTTAACATCCATTCCTTCCACCTCCGAATCATTCACACACCTTAAGGCCAGCTGTAGCCGAATGGTGGTATACTTTGCCACCGAAGCAAAGGTCTCTTCGTAATCAATCCCTGGTTGCTGGCTATATCCCTTAGCCACTAGCCAGGCTTTAAATCTCCTATGGCCCTTATTCTTAAATAGCCAGCGGCAACGGATCGCGGTTCTATTTTCCGGAAGTGGCTCAATCACCCACGTGTTATTTTGCGCTAATGAGATAAGTTCTGACTGCCATGCAGCTATCCAATTTTCGTGCTCAGGGGAGTTTAGCGCATCAGTTAATGTCTCCAGATCTAGGTCTTGGCCGGCAAGAAGTGCAAACTGAGCTTGGAATTCAGCTTCCCCGCCTGGTTTTCCAATTCTTTGTGATCTTTGTGGCAGGCTATCGCTCTGAGTCCCCCTATTCGCGATTCTAAGTTCCTTTTCTTGTACCAAGGTTCAGCTTGCTAATTTAGGGCGAACTGTAATCATATCTTGCATACCGCCTCTTTGAGTTATTGGGGAAACCGGTGGAACAATGCTATCGAGAGGTAGAAAGTCTTCTTTCTCCGTTTCTTCTTCATTTGGGAGTGCTGTGAAAGCTTTCTTTTCCCATTCAAGCTTTGTAATGGTGCTAACTTTGGCGGAATTATTGCTTACAGACGATTCATCAATAATGACATCGCGTGATAAAATAAGCTTTCTTTTTACTGGGTCATACAGCCGTTATACCCTAGATCCTGCATCTTCTTCATAACCAACAAGCACACAGCGTACTGATTTGGGGTCTAGCTTTGGCCTTCTCTCGCTTGGCATATGAACCCTTGTCGTTGAGCCAAATAGCAAGAGATGCCGAATTTGGGGAACCTTTCCAGTCCAATGTTCATTCGGAGATCTGTCCTGATGACTGCGTGAGGGAAGGCGATTGTGTATATGTGCTGCGGTTAGTACAGCATGTCCCCAAAATTCATGTTTCAGTTTTGAATCCTCTAAGATGCATCGTGCACTTTGCATCAGCGTCCGGTTCATTCTTTCTGCGAGGTGATTTTGTGATGGAGTATATGGTGGACTAATAATATACTGGATACCAGACTTGACTAGATATTTCTTGAATTCCTCATTCAAGTACTCGCCACTACCGTAACTTCGAAATGCCTTCATACTGTTTCCACTACCTTTCTCAGCTCAGGCACGATAAGACTGGAATGCCGTAAGTGCCCCGGCTTTGGATAATAACAGGGCTATATCAGCAAAAAATTACCCTGCGTCAGATACGGCGCCGTTGCGTCCTGACGCCCGCCACGTTGAATCTGCGTCCCCTGCGTCCTGTGCGTCCTGAGTTGCGTCCCCTGCGTCCCCTGCATCCTATGTGTCCTGAGTTGCCTGGCAACGCCCGCTCAAATTCCATGCGTCCTGAGTTTCCTCACAACGCCGGCTGACATCCCATGCCACCCAGGCCGCGCTGCGAGCTTCTTTGTGTCAGGATGGGAGGTTGCCTCATAGCAGCGTACTGAATACCTCCAGGCGCCCGCCCGTTCAAGTTACTTCGATCTGCTAATGGATGCAGCCTATTATCGCGTCTTCATTGCGTCGGCTGGCATCGGGAGTAGTAGCACTTTTCTTTTTAAATCATGTCTTCCGCGCGTGGGTTATATACTACTGATCATCCGCCCTTATAGTTTATGAATCTGGTGATTCTACTCTATAGCTTGTTTATTCATCGGTAGATTTTATACTACTATACTCGCACTAGGTTCCTCCCTCAATCATTCCCCGACGCAAAATAGCATCGCAGATGCCTTCTGATATCCGGATCCCTTAATATACCTTGTTAAGTGTTCTCAAATTGATACGGCTATTGACAATCCAGCGCCGATCCCCCTCTGGGATAAGGTGCGCCAGGCCGAGAATTGTCCCTATGTCAACTACAGTAAACTCCTGAGCATCCTCCTTCATTTGGACGGTAACAAGGCTATGTACGTCTGATATCCGCCCAGAGTTCACTGCGCTCACAAACTGAACGCCAGCGAGGCGGCACACTCGATCCTCGCATCTGTAGTCTCTGAGTTTGAAGAGTGCAACGAGCTTGGCTGGAAGATGGCCCCGGAGCGCACTATACATGTCTTCCATTCCGGCCCGCACCCAAACCCAATCATTGCAACTCCCGTGGTGCCTAAAGTTGAGAGCCCCCGTGCATCACGCACGGTGGATGTCGTATATTTCCGTTTCTTGGAACGCAAGAACTGGAATTTCTAGTTGTGTCAGTAGCTCTCCACTGGAAGTGATTCGAGTATCTCACGGTCCTCCAGAAGACGGCGCTCTGGCGGCAGATTATGCCGGCTGTATCGGATCAATCCACGACATATAATTTGAATGGAAACCCCCAAAACCCGACTAAAATCGGCCATGTTGGAAACATCATCTCGGCGTCCCTTCAGCATCCTCCTACGAATGTCAGGTGCTGTTGTGGTGCTAGTTGTGTCCAACTGTTCCACCACGTCGGGGGAGAGATCTGCACCGCAACGTCGCAGAGATTTCACATTCAATAGTTTCATTCGGATGCCATGCTGTCGACTATAGCTCTGCACAATTTGCCGTCAGGAATCGTTTTTATTCGATTGCCGCCATCCAGGCTTGATTTGGGTCTTATGCGCTAGTTCGCCTAACTCGGTTGAATACATCGGAATATTGCCAAACTGGCGTATATCATCACAAAAGTGACTGAGCAAATGCATCTTAATGAAGTTGAAATGTGGTTCACAAAAGATCAAGTCCATACGTCGCTCGGTTTCTTCTTCCCTTTCTGCGTCGCGCATCCGGCGCCGTTTCGAGGGTGCAATGTGCTCCCTTGTCTTAGGCCTATCATATCGCAGCTCCCTTCGTTGCTCATCGATCTTCGCGCGTATGCGTTTAGTTACTCGAAACTCTAAAAAGATATCCTTCATCTTGTGAAATGTGTCCAGATAGTCTTCCATATAGGAGATTGTTTCCACTGTGTGGCTTCGGTATTGCGCCATCATATTGAAATCGACCAGTACCCTGACTCATCCGAGAGCACGCTTGAACGGTATGAGTTGAGCACTCCCAGGCTGGCGCAGTGCCACAGCCAGAATACCTAGAACACACTGCCCAAGGTTCCGCATCTCTTTCCCTTGCCACTGCGTAACCTCGCGGTAGGCTTTTTTGGGTACAAGGAATCCTGGGTAAGGCGGTAATGCCTTCCAACCTTCGTCAAATTCCTCAAGTCGTCCGTGCTTTTTCAGAAAGCCCTGGATCCAGTCCATCATGTGCTTGAATAACCCAAGATAAACTGTATGGTGCATGTCTGGTTTGAGTAAATCTGACGGCCAAACCCGGTTGAGCCCGTAAAAAACATGTTGACCTAATCTAATACCAAGACTCTCAGGCGTGATGTCGTGTGTGGTTGGTTTCTCCGATCTAATTTTCATAGTCGTAATGGTGATATAATGCGTAATCTCTAACTGGATAGACTTTCATGTTGGTGCCTAATTCGACCGCAGGCACCTCGCATCTAGGACAGACGTTGGATTTTATTCCATGCAGCGCAACGTTTTCCATGTGGTCCGCAATCCACACCGCCAAGATTGGGAAGCACCTCCGCACGTTCCCATCGGCGCAGTCAATTGGTACGCCGTCATGCGCCGGATCTTGTAGAGGCGCAAATGTAACGGTCCTACTCTGGTGGAGTTATTTATGCAACAGGTAACAAACTACTTACGTAAGTTTTGTTAGACTATCCTTATAGTCCGTGCTAGTTCTTGAATATCCGAGAGAGTATTCTTCTTTCCGAGATTAACTTATAATCTCCTCTTTGTTGGTAGACTATCTTCTAGTCTTCGTATCTCACACCAATGTCTTATTGGGGAGAGATGGTGAGGGAACTTCTTCGTAGTTCAATCTCTTCTCACATGAGAGAGATGTGAGACTGTCTTATTCTTATCAAGGCCGGGGTAACTCTGACGCTAAGAGTTCTTTGCTTGCATACAAGCGAGAGATAAAGGTAAAGGTAAAGGTAAAGGTAAAGGTAAAGGTAAAAGTATATTGTAAGATAGTACTTAGATGATCGCGTGAAGATCCTATATCTACGGCCCGTCGTGATCCTTTATATAGGCCTCTTCCCGCAATAACCCTGACCCTGGTGACTCATAATAAGTCATGCCCGAAATCCATCAGATGACTCCTATGAGTCACTGCGCAACATACCTTTAAACCAATCATAAAACATAAAACATATCAGGTGCGCAAAGCGCGTCACCTGTGTGGAACTCGTGACTCATAATGTGAGTCACGCGCGAAAGTCATTACATCATTATGACTCACAATCGTGAGTCATAGAAACATCAACCAATCATAACATAACGATAACACGCAAGTGCGAGTCATGTGAAAACTATGAGTCAACTGACTGCATAGCGTGAAAC